>JAABUL010000926.1_pt1 | contig 59600 bp, 58 predicted proteins | sample 5559151 | NCBI WGS metagenome assembly JAABUL01 (sample SAMN10711876, study PRJNA513368) | rock metagenome | isolation source: Antarctica rocks | place: Antarctica: Victoria Land, Pudding Butte sud
GTGCTAGTTCAGGAAAGAGGGAAAGAGGGGAAGGGGGAGAGGGAAGGGGGAGAAGGGAGGTTGGGATATTTGGGAGGGGATAAGGGTGGGGATGTGGGGAGGGGGGGAGACAGACCTGTGTTCCTATCCAGAGAGATGCGGCGAGGAGGCCAGTACGGGGCGAGGCGAGGAGGGTGGAGTGGGGGAGGTGGAGGGGGAGGAGGGAGAGGTACCAGAGGAAGTACTGTTGGGGGGAGTGTTAGCGAAGACGGGGATTTGGGAGAAAGGGGGTGAAGATGTGCCAAGACTGGTTTCGGCGAGGTGGCCCAATGCCAAGCATACGCAAAAAGCAAGCGCCGTCTGTATTGCGCTGGCCTAAATAAAGTAACAAAGAAGCGATAGCGATGTGTTACATCTGATGTAGAGGGAGGGCGAAAGAAAAACAGGGAGGCAAAAAACAAAAACATACAGCAAACAGGATTCGCTGGTCGTCACCGACCCAACTACTAGTTGTTCGATTTAAAGCTTGTCAATGGCAGAGCGGACGGGATGCCGAGTATTCTTTAATCTGTGGCCGTATATAGGAGAATTGCTCATATAAGGATCTATATCGGCTTTTCTGCTTGTGCGCGCAACTGCAGGGAATAAGGAAAATTGGTGCGAAGAAGATAATAATACCATTTCTTCGATTAAGTAAATGTAGCTGAACGTACCTGACTGGTGCACACCTTATTGAACGCAACAAAAGCGAATGTCTGCGCTAACATTGTGCCTGCGAGATCCTTCTTGGCAAGAGCGAGCGGGATGAGTACTGCACTGAGAGCGAGCTGTGGTAGGAAAGCCAAAGTTTCGAAGCGTATGCCGTGCGTTGTTGGGATGGCGGATTTGAGATGCAGGAGGGTGTTGTATGGTGAGAAGTTGTGACGGTGGTCGATACGCGTCAGATGGTGGAGGTAGGTGTGAGTGAGGAACGGCCGTCCGTAAATGGCGTACATGAGTGCGTTGAGGGCAGTGAAGGTGGCGAGGGAGGAGATGAGGAGGGTAATGCGGGCGGGTGTCAGAAAGGCGAGAAGTTTTTGCGAGATCGATGCGACTGATGAACGCCCTGTGGCTGAATCGGTTTTCTTCGTCGAATCTCGTGTCGTAGATGCTCGGAGGTACCATATGATCGAGATGCCATAGATGAAAGGGTAGATCTTGAAGTGAACAGTAAGACCGAGCAGCATCCCAGCGAGTAGGATTCGCCGATTGAGAACAGCCCATAGCAAAGCTACAATCATCACCCCCAACAAACCCTCCGAGCTGCCCCTCGTGCTGATGGTAGCAACCATAGGATTGAGCAGCCAGATACTCGCAAATTTCAAGGCCCTGTCGGTAGCCATGCCACCACCTGCAGGCGAGCGAAGTACAAGCACGATGAGCCATCCCGCCACGATATCGGCAACGGCGAAAAGGACTTTGCCGAAAGAGAACCATGCTGCACCAGGCCATGCTGTGGGTAAGAGAAGCCAGGCTAGGAGTGGCGTGTAGCGGTATGTTTCTCGCAGATATGGTGAGTGGCCATTCGAAACATAGCGCGCGGCGTCCGTGAAGACAAAATAGTCGATGTCGGTGTATGGCAGAGGGGAGTATTCATCTTGTATAAGCCCATAGAAGATTAAAATGACTCGAAGAAGGATTGCAGAAGTAAAGACGATAGGAATTGAGAAATACGAGGGCGGCATTGTTGACTTTTAGGGGTTGCTTGAGATTGTGTTCAAGGGAAGAGATGCAACAACCGGGATCTTCATTATCTACACTTCCTCATACTTCTTCTTTCTCCGGCATTCCTCCAACTCATCCCGAGCACACATATCAATGATCTCTCTGCTGTGGATGTGAATGCATCAAGTTTGCGGAGTTGCAGCGGACTTAGAATATCTGTAGGGCTGAAAAAGTCGAGCAAAAAAGTCAACGCCTTTGTTCGCTTTTCTCTGCATCACAGGGATATGCGGTCGCAGCGTGCATCAAGGCTGTCTAGGCATGTCTCGATATCTTCAAAGTCTCACGTCCTTTCTCCGCGATTAGTGTGCCCCAGGACGACGCGATGCGTGTCTACTTCCCTCCACCCTCTACGACCAATCCCATTACAACTAGATCGGCGATGGCAACAGTGCCGTCAAGCAAGCGCTGCTGCGGCAGTGTAGGTACCGGCAGTCTCTGAGCTTAATCTATTGCTGATGTCTTGTGCAGGCTGGAGCAAGCAGCGGAACCAGAGAACCTCGCACAGGAAACTATCATCGATAACCTTGCGCCGAGGGAGGCTGAACGTTTGTCTCGAGTCAGGAACATTGGTATAGCTGTAAGCTTATGCATCCGAAGTGGGGAGACAGCATGTTCATATGTTTAGGCGCACATTGACAGTGGAAAGACGACCGCCACCGAGCGAGTCTTATACTACACGGGTCGGATCAAGTCGATACACGAAGTTCGTGGCAAAGATGCAGTAGGCGCAAAGATGGACTTCATGGATCTTGAACGGGAGAAAGGAATCACAATCCAGTCTGCGGCTACGTACTGCGATTGGGTCAAGAAGGTGGACGGCAAGGATGAAAAATACCATATCAATCTAATCGATACTCCGGGACATATCGACTTTACCATTGAGGTGGAGAGAGCCTTGAGAGTGCTTGATGGAGCCGTAATGATTCTCTGTGCGGTATCTGGAGTGCAATCTCAGACTATTACAGTGGATCGGCAGATGAAGAGGTACAATGTGCCCAGAATATCCTTTGTCAATAAAATGGACCGAGCAGGTTCCAATCCCTTCAAGATTGTCGATCAGATCAGCCATAAACTACGATTACCTGCAGCAGCAGTGCAGGTACCGATTGGAGTGGAAGATGAGTTCAAAGGGGTGGTTGATCTGGTCAAGATGCAAGCTATCTACAGTGAGGGGCTGAAGGGAGAAACCATACGGATCACGGACGAGATACCCTCGGCTGTTAGACAACTCGCGGAAGAGAAGAGAAGGAAATTGGTGGAGACTTTGGCCGATGTGGATGATGAGATTGCCGAGATCTTTCTTGAAGAGCAGACGCCAACGGTGGATCAGATCAAAGCTGCTGTGCGGCGAGCTACAATATCGCTGAAATTTACCCCGGTCTTTATGGGCTCAGCACTGGCCGATAAGTCAGTGCAACCAATGCTTGACGGTGTCTGCGATTATCTGCCCAATCCATCTGAGGTCGAGAATCTAGCTCTGGACAGACGGCGGCAGGAAGCTCCAGTCAAGCTAGTCTCATACAACTCCCTTCCTTTCGTCGGTCTGGCTTTCAAGCTCGAAGAGAGCAACTTTGGCCAGCTCACCTACATTCGTGTTTACCAAGGGTCGCTGAAGAAGGGCAACAATATCTTCAATGCCCGCACCAACAAAAAAGTCAAGGTACCGAGGATTGTCCGCATGCACTCAAACGAGATGGAAGATACCCAGGAAATTGGTGCTGGCGAGATCTGTGCCGTGTTTGGCATCGAATGTGCTTCTGGAGATACCTTCACAGATGGGACCCTGGGTTACAGCATGACGAGCATGTTCGTTCCCGAACCCGTCATCTCGCTCTCCATCAAACCCAAGGACAACAAAGACCTACCAAACTTCTCGAAAGCCATGTCGCGCTTCCAGCGTGAAGACCCTACCTTTCGTGTTCACGTCGACAATGAAAGCCAGGAAACCATCATCTCTGGGATGGGTGAATTGCATCTGGACATTTACGTCGAACGCATGCGACGCGAATATAAAGTAGCTTGCGAAACTGGGCAGCCTCAAGTCGCTTGGCGCGAGACCATCACTGAGAAAGTCACCTTTGATCACACGCTCAAGAAACAGACTGGAGGCGCTGGAGACTTCGCCAGAGTGGTTGGCTGGATGGAGCCGACTGGCGCTCTCGAAGAAAACAACTTCGAGAACCAGGTCACTGGTGGTGCCATCTCCGAGAAATTCATATTTGCTTGTGATAAAGGCTTCCAGCTGTCCTGCCACAAAGGGCCACTTGTCGGCCACAAAGTCCTAGGCACGAGAATGGTCGTCAACGATGGTGCAACCCACATGACTGATTCCAGTGAAATGGCGTTCAAAACTGCAGCACAGCAAGCTTTCAGGAAGGCGTTCAACCAAGGCCGGCCACAGATTTTGGAGCCATTGATGAAGACTACCATCACTGCGCCGAATGAATTCCAGGGTAATATTGTTGGGTTGCTGAATAAGCGTAACGCAGTGATCAGCGACACGGAAATCGGACCGGAGGACTTTACCCTCTATGCTGATTGTAGTTTGCATTCAATGTTCGGCTTTAGTACACAGTTGAGAGCAGCGACCCAAGGAAAGGGCGAATTTGGGATGGAATTCAGCCATTATAGTCCTGCGCCTATGCAGTTGCAGTAAGCTCATTCATCGGGCTCTCATACTTGAGATCTACTAACATCGTGTTTCAGGAAAGAGCTAGTGGCGAAACATGAGAAAGCCTTGGCTGAGAAGCATAAGAGATGAAAAAAATACGCTGCTTTTCAAGAATATTGGAGTGGTAAACGTTGAATATGTCCACTCTGGCGTTTAGCATAGCATTGCACGGAGTCTCTGTGTATATCCTTGCTAACATTGATAGACGCATATGGGTATGTATACTGGGTTACATTATAGCGCTTGTATATACTTCATGAATTCTTCATCTTTAGGGGCCGCGTTCGCAGCGTTTCCGCCAACGACAAGTATGGACCGAAGGAATAAGCCCTCGTCGTTGGCCACTATGTTGATTCCATTTAGACTCGAATCGACCGGACAAAAATTTGATCAGCATCTGACATTTGGCGGCTACTTTTCTCACTTCTGATCCAATTTGAGACTCGAGAAGCGATCAGATCCGAGCTCATCTTCGGCATTCGTCAACACTTCGGACGTGATTTTACCATCCGGATGAGCATGATTGTTCGAAGACGCAACCAGAAACACTTTGATGACACATTTAGACCTTTTGATCATATTTATTAAGGGGTCCAGAAAGCGATCAGCTTGGCCTTTGATTCGGTCGATGCGGTCCAGCAGGATATAGACTTCCGGAAACCCATCCAGCAGGTCGCCAAGAACAGCAAATGGCGGCCGTGATGAAATTGTGCGCCACTTTGGATCCGAAAATTTGCGGTTCAGCTCATGATAGCGTGGCTGTTCCCGCAAGATCGTTGCCTTGGCTTGGAGCAGCTGATAGATCAAGCTTGATAAGACAACCTCAGCTTGAGTGTCTGGTTCCATGCATATTCGATCATGGCAGCAATGAAAGATAACGACATGATTTCGACCACGATATACCTTGATCAGGTGGAAGACGGCTGGCGATAGCCAGCAGTAGTCCCTGGCTGGGATTCCTGTTCTACCATAGAGCAACATCATACTCGCTTTAGTAGTTTCTTCCCACTTTCGAAACAAACCGTTCCGCATGAGTCGGTCGACATTCAGGACAGTCAGTCGCCCTGGGTTCCGGAACGAGTCGATGACCAGTGGGCTATACTTTTCCAAGACGCTGTTCGGGTCATAAGCGCGTGGAAGCAACTGTTCTTTCAAGATGCTAAGCAGCCTACTCTCGTTTTGCACATGTAAAGCTTGGAGTCGGTTAGCGCTACCGTTCGAAGTGACCTGGAGGCATTCCAACCTACCCTCTACGGCACCATTGGTACCGGTCACATTACGATGCACCTCATCCATACTTTGTTGAAGCTCATCTACGCTTTGTTGAATTTGATGAAGCCGCTTGCTATCCAAAGTCGCCCTTTCCGTTTTGATCTCCGTCATGGCATCCGTGATTGCCGCTATTTTAGTATCGATACCAAGTTGCGGAGGCTTGGTAATCGCTTCTAGAACTCGTCGCCACGTCGAACGTGAATAGTAAAGCGTGACCCCCTGCGCAAAATCGATGCATAGGCTATATGCCTCAGCGATAGCCCTCTTCATGGTGTCGCTAGAATGTATATCTCTCAAGAGCTCAAGGCGGGCGAACTCTCTTTGCAAGGTCAGCAAGGCTGCATCAATCCGATCTTCCTTCTGCTGCTTGTTGACGGCGACCTGTTCTCGTAAGCTATCCCTCATTCATATGTTACGGGCTCACGAACAATTAACAGCAGGGACAATGTAGAGTATGCTAAACCTCCGTATTGTTGGTCGGTACCCTTCATAATCTCGACAATGCCAGAATATGCCTGCAAAAAGCTTGAGAAGTTGTTGGCAAACACAACGGTCTTCTTCCCCACCCTCTTCATGATTTTCTGATTTTGTTGAATCTTCCCGCGTTGGTGTTGTGCATCATCAAGGCATTCAGATAAGAGAATTTCCAGAGCTTTGTCGTCAGCACAGTCCACAAACCGCTTCTCTTCAATTGTGATCCTCTTTTCCATTTGCTTCCGGAAGTTTTTGGCCTCGTCGAGGACTTTGTTGGCCGGCTCGCACAAAGCCCTGTACTGATTAGTAGTAAATCATATGGGAGCAAGGATGCAGCGGACTGGTTTGCCTTTACATTCTTCCCCCAAAATTCGCTCCATCGGGACGAAGTGGGAAGCTCCTCATGTAGAGCATTTGGTTTCGTGCTGGTTGAATCCATCTTTCGTCCAATCTATGACAGTTCGAGGGGATCTGGGCGTTTGCATAGAGACTCGAGAAAGACTGCCATTGATTGAGTTCTGAGTTCTGCTGGCCACAGCACCCTTTGGAGAAGGCTATGCCTTCGGTAGCGATTGTATACTTCGGACGGACTGCGGCTTTTCTAGGAGCTGTACCGCCAGCACTCCTGCGGCTTCCCGAGACTTCATGGCGGCTGAACTAATCAGATTGTATCATTGAAATAGGTGACGGGTGCATGCATGAGTTACTTCTCGACAACACTCAATAGGATAACGATTGGACCCGTAAGTGGATTACTTTCCTTCACGCATGGCTTGATAGGCTTCACCAAAGTGCTGCATCCTGTCTGCAAGTATATCACATGCCTCGCATCGTCAAAGGATATTAAATCGCGCAAATTCCATGGCTTTCCTTGACGATTCCCACTTTCAAGCTCAGCCCCTCACAGGAAGTTGAAGGGAAGGCCAAAGTTGAGATGTCTTCGAACACCACGATTGCGGCTTTGGAACAAAAGTACATCGAGCTTCTCGAAAAGAAGATCTCCAGAACTGAGGAGCGAAGACGTCAACACTCAGTCAAAGACCCTATCTCTGGTAGGCCAATGATTTCCATATGCGAATGAGCAGACAGCTGATCATTTGCAGACTAAGAAGAGCTCAGCATCGTCATTGAAAACAGCCAATGGCGACACGGCCAATTCGGTCTGTAGTTGTACGAGAGGTGGAAAAGATCTCGTTTAGCTAACGTGTCACCAAGCCAAATGTCAAGGAAGCAACGGGAAAGGCAACATCTAACGTTTGAATCAGAGGCTTATTCACGCATTCGTTTCCGTGAGAGAAAGTATAACAAAGATGGCTCGCTCGAAGAAAAGGATGTAGCAAACAAAACGGCCAAACCAGACGAGGCCAAGACCCATTCGACCAAGTACGCAATGACACTACTGAGGAGTTACGACGATTATGGGAAGTGGGAGCAATCTTACATCATTGTCCATGATAAGGGGCTGCAAGCACTATTGCTATATGCTCTGTCACATCATCCAAGCTACAGCCATTCAACCACGTTGTTCTTCACGAGTCTATTCGAACCTCTCATTCACAATTGGTCATCGCTGAGCGTTCTCGCTAATCATGATCAATCAGATCCTGTGGTCGTTAAACTGCACAAAGCGGTTGCATCGGCATACTTGACCAGCCCGCTCGCATCACTAAAGGGTCCCGTCAGCAGTCTGGAGAAGGCCTCAGCAGATCTGAGATATTAGATCAGGTCCAGGACACTCCGGGGTTGGAGAAATACTTTCTTGGCGCCCGCGAAATGCAAGAAACAGCTCACACGGTTGCTTTTGACTATCTTTGGACGGTTTTTCCTCCAGGTGAGATAGTGATCTCGCGACCCTACATGGGGCAGCCTCAAGCCTTCATTGTCAGAGAAAGTACGGATGTCATCGAGAGGCGCTCAAAAAGCGGCCTAACCAAGAAATGGGATCTCCAATGTTGGAGCTATGACTATAACGGGAGCACTTTCGACCGTATCCCAGTTACGTTCACTTTCGATAAATTTAAAGGCACGTCCTCAATCAGCGCCTTGCGCTGCTATCCTCTCAAGTTTTACAGGGAGAGCGCCGAGGATGATGGTGTTGCCAATGATCTGAACAGTGGACAAAACACGATCGAAGCACTAAGAGAAAATCTGATCGAGCGAGGCAGAAAGTATCGCGCGTTGTGTCTCAAAGCTCGCGGAAAACAAATCTTCGAATACGATGGTATAGCGTTATCTAGGGGCACTGGAGTTCGCAAGGTAGCCAAGACCAATCAGGTACGCATTCACGAAGAGTAGTGACCTTTCATTGATTGATCCGCTTGATAGGATGACGAAATGGATACCTGGTCATCAAGCGGCCGGACGCCGCAGCTGACCCAGGTTGAAAAGAAGCCGGCGAAGAAACATCTGGTGAGTAACCTTTCTGCATTTCAAGTCCTTTCATTGAGCTTACAGCAGCTAACATTAGACCCTAGATAAAACAGGATCGCGTCATGGTCGACTTTACCTCCTATCTGCAGCACTGTCCTTCATCCGCCGAATTCCCTCCTATCGGCGACCTCAAATTCACGGAGAATGACAACGGGACATGCGACTGTGGGACTTGCATGGCAAATGAGAGACTGCGAGACAACCAGAAGCTGCACTACGATCGTGCTCCGGGCATTCATATCTGGGAAGACACACAGTATCTGATCTGTCCACCAAGAGTGTTAGGATACCATCTAAAAAGCAAAAGGTGGGTAGAGCTTAGCGTTGAATTGGTCATGCCCATCCAAAACCTAAGAGATCCGGCGTCTTTCCAAAAACTGGAGCTTCCAAAAACGAAGAAAGAATTGATTGAACAGCTTGTCGAGTGCCACGCCAGTGGAAAGGATGATAAAAATCATTCGATGACAGATCTTATGCAGGGAAAGGGTAATGGCTTGGTGATTCTTCTACATGGTATTCATTCCTTCAGCTCATGGACGGCAACAGCACTGACAGGCTTGTGCAGGGCCTCCGGTAACGTACACCCTACTCATTTTCTTAAGTGGTTCATTTACTTCATGGAAAACTTCTTACTAACTGTAATATCCCTACTTTAGGGCGTGGGCAAAACCTTGACTGCTGGTGAGTGCCATGCATTGCATATATACACCACTACATGACTTAGATTTGGATCCGAAAACACAGAAAGCGTTGCGGCGGCGACTGGAAAACCGCTGTTTGCCGTCAGTGTATCTGACATTGGGCTGAAGCCTGCAGAAGTGGAGCACAATCTCGAGGTTCTATTTGAATTAGCAGCGACATGGCGTGCGGTCATGCTTTTGTGAGTTAGCTACTATGTCTTAACAACTCCAAATTGCTGTCTGCGTTAATGCTCGCATAGCGATGAAGCCGATGTTTTCTTGGAGTCGAGATCCAGCAACACGGCCAATCTCGATAGAAACGCTTTAGTCTCAGGTGAGAACTCGCGCTAACATCTACACCGATAAGATCTCCCACTCACCAATATAGTCCTACTGCGCGTACTTGAGTACTACGATGGCATTCTCATCCTCACAACCAATCGAATCAGAACCTTCGACATCGCAGTCCAATCTCGAGTCAATTTCGCCATCACCTTCAAAAACCTGGACGACAAGCAGAAGAAGACTATATATTCCAACTTTATCAAACAGCTCAATGAAGACAATACGTTGAATTACCAAGAATTGACAGATTGGCCGGAGACCGACGATTGGAACGATGAGCCGCAATTCCGTTATCTGAACGGACGCCAGATTAGGAACGTTCTCTTCTCTGCTGCGTCAATTGCGCAAGGAGATAAGAGAGACAAGAGACTCAGTCTTGCACATATCAAGAAGATCTTGAAGGAGACGAATAGTTTCCAGAATGATATCAATACCATGTATGAGAGGGCTAGGGCGGAGGCTGAAGTTGCTTTCGAGCCACACTAGATACAGATAAGATGGAGGAACGGAAGGAGATTACAAGGGGCCATATTGTTAGTGAGGGAAGGCATGAGGAGTGACTCGGAATCGATCGTTGTATGCTGCATGGTAAACGTGTAGAATCTTCCGATTGGTGGACCTCAACGCCAAGAGATTGCTGAGTCAGTCGCGGATCATCTCCGCCCCTAAAGCCCACTATGAAATCGACTTCCTTCATATATCATTTCATCACTCTTGCCAGACTATATGCAATAGTCTCACAACTACGATTTGTACTTGAATCTCTACGTACTCGAGACAATCATACCATTTCTATATCCCCAATTTCCGTGCTCTGCTTGAGCAAGTTGCCAACCAGAGTGTCATTCGACTCCACACCATGCGAACGGCGTCATGAAGGTCAGGCCATTGCACGTCTCACACACTACAATTGCTCTTGTTAGGAATCCCTAAGATCCATCACTTGGAACATAGACATCGGTGAAAGCATCATCCCATCTCTTCTCCGTCTTTCTTTGGATTGAGTCCTGGTCACTGTCCGTGACTTTGGCACTTGCCTCATTTCTTTCAAGGCGGTTCCATCCGGGGCTCATGCTGCGTCACTGCTACAGATATTAGCTGCATCTTAAACTCTCAAGAAGGAGTTCAAACATAGTAGTCTGGGCGATTCAGGTATACCGGCGGTTGCCTAGTTTCGGCATACTCAGTAATGGAGAAACTCCACCGCTTGAGCATAGAGGCGATGAAGATAGGTAAGTTAGCCGCCGTGATAGGAAAAGAAGTAATGACGATGGGTTACGCCATATCGTACGGATACAACATGCAGCAAAAGGAGGTCCTTCGGGATGTCGAAACGCCTGATGAGCGATGGCCTCTTGCGGCCATCGCGATGCGCAACCAGCTCAATGGAGAATGACTTGTAATACTAATATTGTCGAAGAGACAGCGTGGCCTGGGTCAACGATCTAATTCACATGTCATTGCCATTTACCAGGTTCCCTTGTTCACACATAAACCACAAGTCTGGGACACATGATGAATGATGCCATGAGCTCCTGATTGAGGACTTGAAGGTGCTCAATTCATACCAACTGTTACAGACGTCTGGAAACATGTGGGTTACAAGATTGGCATGTTCGCTCTGGAATTCTGTTTTTGTACCGATGGTACTGTCACCCATGAAACCACGCCGCTAGGCCCTGAAGGAACGATGCCAAAGCAAAAAGTCCAGCGCTGACTGCAATACCGACCTCAGCTCTGCGGGTATGTAAGCCAACAACAAGCCCCAAGCCTGGTGACATGATGAGCAGAAACATGAGAAGCCACGCAATCTTGGTCTTGTTGACGATCTGGCGGATGACGATCACGTCTTGTGCACTGTGTTTGGTCTCAATCGATGATGTCTTGATGGAGAATCGATCGTTATTGGCGACGTGGTTGGTGTCGTGGAAGAGTGTATGCGGGTTGTGGAAGGCCTCGGTGAGTGACCAGTCATCGCGGTAGTATTTGAGGTTCACCCGCGGTCGCGGCTCTTGCTGGGTGCCATTCCAGGTCTGTGCCTTGTAATATCGGTGTCAGTATCAAGTTGGCGAGACTTCATCGAGAGAGTCTTCATACCTGTCGGATGGTCCCCGTACCGACCACAGTCGTTGTGAAGAGCATGAATACGCAAGTTTTCAAACGCCTTGCAAGTGATAAACTGCAAACATGGTATCGTATACGTGCCCAGGTCTGTTCACCGGTGTCGGTATGCTGGAGGGTGACTTGGGATCGGATGCAGCTTTCGTCCAGACTCTGAACGACGACAGCCCAACACTTCTGAGGGGAAGGTTGAGACGGGGGTTGGTCATCTGCAAGGGTCGAGGCTTGTGATAACGAAGAGGGATTGGATTGAGCTTCGACATCGGAAGGTGAGCGCTTCATCGTGCCCTCTGAGTCTAATAGAAGGAAGTAAAATCATTGACTGAAAGAGAAGTCTGATATAGCGGTGGACTTGAGCAAGGTGTGGTAGGGAGGGGGCAATTAGGTTGACGGAGGATGGACGGAATATATAGCATGGAGGCATATCACCCATTGGGCACACACGTACTTGAAAGTCGGCGCCGCCAGATTTTCGCCTTGGCGTCTGCATACCGGCACAGCCTTGGGGAAGGACTCCAGATTGGGGTCATCTTGGGCACTACAGCTGCGAAGTAGAGAGTGCGAACATGGTAGGGGATTCCTTCGCAGACTTTCACGTCTTACTGGACATAGCCGCAGTTCTTGAAAAATTCTGATGAGATTGGGAGCTTCAGAGTCCGGAAGATCCTTTCACAGCCGGGTTAGTGGCCCTTTCCACAGCCGAAGAATTATTGCGAAGGTGAGACTGCGAAACCTAAGGGGGCGAGTCGAGGCCTCTGCACGAGCGAACCGAGCGTCCGACCCCCCTCCTGTCAGCAAACGGTCCAAAGCCATGGTGCGAAACTGGGAGAGCGAAAGCGTGCGGGAAAGATTTAAATTCTGCTGCACGATTGCCATCCGGCTAATGCGCTATTGAAACGCTAATGCGAGAGATAGAGTGCGAACATGAGAGTGCGAAAGAGATTGGCTGGATCTGATATGCACGGGTGACGCATGGTACCGTACGACGCCCTCGAGAGATGATTGCGAACGAGGAGAGCGAAGGTAAGAAGGGACGAGAAGAGAGGGGTCCTGCAGCCTGTTGATCAGTGCATGATTAGCGCAGAGCAGGGGGATTTGGATGATTGGATCACCAACAACCGTGTGGCTGCCTAGCCTAGAAGGCTGACACAACACCTGCGAAGCCTGAGTGCGAAGGTGATTTTCGTCGCCTGTGATTCAATGCATTTTCTTGGAATGCCCCCGACCTTTTCAATACCCACAGCTATCGATGATTCAGGCTAGCTATGATAAAGTCCACTAGGGTAGTATTCCCCAGGCCCCTAAGTAAATGACAGCTGATAGGAGTAGAGCTTGGATCTGGCACGAACCTTATTCAAGGTGGTCTTCTCAAACATCTTGAAAACCTTGTCTACCCTTCCTACTGTTGTGATTAAGCTCCACATAGCTCTCCATAGATTGCGTGCGTTCCGCTATTCAAAATCCACCATGCCGAAGGTCAACAAACTCATATCCTCCCAAAAATGCCAGCGATGTAGGCATGACAAACAGAGAGTGAGTTCTCCAACACTCTCGAGTTTGACAGATGAAGAATACTGACTCAATTCAGTGTCTACCCGAGGGTAGGCAGTGGCCTGGACGCAGATGCGATAGATGTATTAAGTACGACTACGTCTGCTCTGCTAACAGAACAAGGTCGGAGGAGCAATCAGGCGGCCAGGGAGCAGATCTACTGGTCACTCGGACGCCTTCATCGACACCCACTTCTGAACCAAGCGTCTCTCAACTGTGAGCCATCTTGTTGAACTCGATAGAGTATGCTATTGCTGACTTACTGGTTACGAAGCCTGCAGGAGATGAGAGACTTACGTGTGGTGGTAAACACTGAATTAAACGGAGTGCTTCCTTATCCGAACAAAGGAAGGCATCAAATCTATAAAAAATTGGACACCGTCATCCTTATGCTTCAAGGGCGAGCTAAACAGCTCACGCTCGAAGGGAACTACAGAGATGCTGAACACATCTATACCCATATCCTGGCTTCTCCCAAACTAGAATCGAGAGAGTTGGAGGATCTTACGCTGATAGAGATGTTGCAGAACCTCGTTTTGATATACGAGAGGACGGGCAATTTGTCTGCAGCAGAGGCAGCTCAAGAAGGTTTACTTCGTTTGGCTATCGACTTTCGCGACCACCTTGAGGATGAAGTGATCTTAGAGGCCAAGAAGCTCCACCACTTTTACGTACTCTTCGATAATAGGATAAGGAACATTACTGTTCAGCATGGTGATGGCCAACTCATCGGTGCCGATTTTGCCCAAATGGTAATTTTTCTTCGTGTAGCGGCCTTGGATATCCGTTCATTCAACCATCTCATTGGGCTGATACAGATCCCCAACAATGCTTTGCACATTGTTGTTACAGCAGGGGCTATACTTCTGACTACCAAGCTCCTCCATCACAGCGGCTGCGATGTCAATACAACGGACGGAGATGGAAACACTGCTTTGCACATAGCTGTGCGGGAAAGTCAAGCACGAATGGTACGGTTACTTGTCGAAGTCGTGGACTTGGAAGTCGTCAACGAAGAAGGTGAGACGGCGCTGCTCCTTGCTTTGAAACAAACGTCAGAAGACGCTTTCGTTATTACTAAAGACCTGCTTGACAGGGGCTCAGACCCAAGCGTTACAGATAGCATGGGGAGAACAGCGCTCCACATAGCAGCAGGAGAAGGAACCCCAGACCTTACAAAGTTAGTACTGAGCTGCGGTCTCGATGTCGATGCTTCGGACATCAATGGAAGCACGCCTTTGATGATCGTGGCAGAGCGGTCGTATTCCTCCGACTGCGTACTCATTGCGCAGCAGCTGCTTGAGTCCGGAGCGAATGTGAATGCAGCTGATGAGGGGAATGGAACGCCGCTCATAGGAGCATCGGGATTTGGAACTCTAGAGACGATACAGTTCCTGATTGCTAGGGGTGCGAATGTTGAATCTCGAGATTGGTTCAATAGGACGGCATTGCACAGAGCGCTAGAGAGAACAGCAGAGACGGAAAAAGAGATCATCTCAACGCTGATAGAAGCGCAGATAAACATAGAGGCAAGGGACAATGACGGCAGGTCTGCGCTCGGTGTTGCCTTAAAGCGTAATGATACAGCCATAGCACAGCAATTGCTTGAGCATGGGGCAGACGTGGAGGCGGAACTTGAAGGTGAGAGGCTGTTATTCCATGTTGTGAGGCTTGGAAATGAGCCCGCTACGAAGCTGTTACTGGAACGAGGCGCCAACGTCCACAGGAGGAACAAGCAGGGCGAAACGCCATTGATTGTTGCGGTATCAACAGGACGAGGATCAATAGTCGACGTTCTGGTCGCTCAGGGCGCCGACCTCGAGGCAAGAGACAATAAGGGTGAAACACCTCTGTAAATCGCAGTATCTCAAAGAGAGCACTTGATCCTACAGGCTTTGATCAGGCATGGCGCCAACGTCGATTCTAGAAACCTAGGCGGGAGCAGGCCGCTGGATGTCGCAGTGGCTAAAGTTGACGGCGCAGTAGTCAGGACATTACTCAAGAATGGCGCCAATGTTTCAACATTATCCCAAGTGGGGAATGGCCAGCTAGATCCACTGTTGCATCGCGTTATCTACAACTCAGATTTGGCTACCGTCGAGATGCTCTTGGATGCTGCGCCACTTATCATCCTTACGACAGATCTCAAGGGCAATACGCCAATTCATCAAGCCATCCTGGAGGGTCGCGAGCCACATGATCGCATCTTCGATTTTCTGCTAGAGCGCTTCCATGGCCGGAATGAAATTCTCGTGGCGCTGAATGGGGACGGCGATACACCCCTGCACCTTGCGGTACGCCTCAACAGACCTGGGATGGCGAAATCACTGCTGGCTGCTCAGTCTTCCCAGGATGGCGACGAAAACCTTTGTATGCAAAACTTGAAAGGCGAGCGGGTCCTTGATCTCTTTTCGTCCTCGCTCTGCAGTCTCGCGCTCCAGAGGCAGCTCTGTGCGCCGCGCGCTGAACCGATCGAAAGAATTCAACAGTCGCTACACGACAAGGAAGAGACGATCGAGCGAGAACACAATGAGCTAGTGCAGCCACATCTGTCTATCTCCGAAACCGCAGAAGGCATCCGCACCATGACACCTGGGGAGCGTGCACCCCTCGGGGCGGATCGGTGGATGTTTGACGCTAGCGACGCGATTGCGGAATTTGTAGTCAAATAATTCGAGTACAATGGGAGGGACACCTAGAGGAAAGGATGTGGATGCTTTCATTTATATAGTGCGGGAGACGGAACAGAGGGTGAAGGGACCACAGGTGGAGAAAGGGGTGAGAGATAGTATGGAGACGCTGAGCGAGCGATAGAAAGGAACGCAGCGGGCTGCTTGGGAGTCGGAGGCGGAGATGGAGCGATTAGAACATTTGATAGGGACCAAATCCCCAGAGATATATGGGGCTTTGTAGTGCTGCGGGAGGTTATGTCAACAATGCGATGATTACTTGGAACGGGAATCTTGCTTGGGAAATTGGGCGTCAATAGATTGGGGAGGGGGTATTGGTATCTGAGAATTGATATCTGAATGGAACATATGTGATTATAGTATCTCAAGCTAGTAGAGGAAATAAAGTCTAGAGGATACTGAGAAGGGTCTTTGCGCAATATAAAAGGGATATGAAAAAAAGGGGGCTGGTGAATTATTGAAGCAAGATGTGTCCAATTGACACTTATCCGACTATGGGAAATGATATGCGGGACTTATACACGTGCTTTCGCGAAATGTATAAGGAGGCTTATCTAGAAAGTTAAATACGTCTTCCTAATTCTTTCATCCATATCAAAACCGAAAGACAAAATAAGCCTACCTTCAATTACTCCCCGAACTTTTACGACTCATCTCTTCATCTTCTCATTCCCTACTTTTCTCGTCCCTCGGTTCCCAAGCGGATCCCACATCATACCACTCACCTTCCAAAGGTGTCCACGCCGGCTCCCATTTCTCTAGGTGTTCAATCATTCCATAGGTCATCATAGTAGTGAGTCCTGCTGGTCCATGGAGGATGCGGGGGCGCCGCTGGAAAGGTAGTTTCCCTGATCATTATGCTGCCGGACACAGGCAAATTTGGCTCTCGTTTCGGCTATGAGACCTTGTCAGAAACCCCCGAAACGAGTGCCTCGTCATGACAAGGGATACATCTTGAATCTTCGGCAGGGAGGAATGATGGTTGTCGATATACGCCGTATTCATCGCATCTTGCATCACGCCCAACAGCAAGTCAGATTAGCCATGCCGAAGAATGATGGAAAGGGGGCGGTAAATCATGACAAAATTTTGACAAAATCACGAAAACAAAAAATCCTTACAAGCTTCCTCCCAAACTTCCCCATCCGAGAACTTTTACATCCTCCCATCCTCCTGTGCCAGCTCCACGCACGAGCCCGTCACCGTCAGTACCGGTACCTCCCCTACCAGCTTCATCTCCATTTCCACCCCTCCCTTCTCGTCACTAAGCGACACCTCCACTCTCCCCATCAATCGCCAGCCCAGCCACCCGAGAACACCACCAAGCGAATGTCGCCTGACGATCTGCCCCATCTCGCCCTCATCCCAGTACCAGCCTTCCATCTGCCCGTTCAAAAATTCAGGTCGCTCGATGCTGTAATCTCCAGGCACAAGATCCTCGATTGGAACGGCGCAGACGGTCATGAGCTGCTCGTCCCGTTCGTTCCGGCCTGGAAATGGTATCTGATCGTGCACGCCGATCTGGACGTTTTGGGTCACGGTCTCGCCTGGACGAAGGGCCAAGAGGTCCCGGGATGGTTCGCTGATGCGGAGCGTTCCTAGCATGAGGCCGTAGGTGGTGTTTGCGTGCAGGATGGTGTCTGTGGCGAGCGAGCGGAGGCGGTAATCGCTGTGTCCGGTGCTCTGATTCCGCGAGTCTAGAGGGGTGAAAGGTGCGTAGAGTGTCATTGGGCTGGTATGGTCGAGGGTGATGGATAGATGGAGGAAGACTTGTGGTGGGCGGAGCGGCGGGGAGAGAGATGGTGGTCGGAGAGACGGTGACGGAGCAGCGGATAACGGGGATCGACGACATGTTGGTTCACTCTTTGGACCTCTCGAATCTTGTGTTTCACCTCTTCTGGCTCCATTAAAAGGAAGGGGTGTAGAAGGAGTGATTGAGATGGAAGCATGGATTGGGATTAGATGCCGGGTGTCAAACGGTAGAGATCAAGCAGTAACCGGGGCCCCCAAGTCGCCAGGGCTCTTACTGGCGACTTGGGGGGCCCCGGTTACTGCCTTGGCTGAAAGGAATAATATTCTTAGGATGGCAAGTTTGAGGAGACATATCTCAATAGAGAAACAAGCATGCAAGACCTGGTGCAGAGAAACCCTGAGCGCTGTTGCCTGGGCTGTGATGCGGCTTACGTGGCCGTTAAAGAAGGGTGGACCACCCTAGACTAGTGACAGGACTTCTATTTTTCGCACATGAATGGTCTGGGCAATGAGAGGAGGTCGTTGGATGCATGATGCATTAATTTTTAGTATTCCATGTCTTGGCAACTTGGGCACCCGTCTCGGCTAGCGCCTTGGCAGAAACCCCTGGAACGCGTACACATAAATTGCCGTACTTGCACATCCTGGGATAGATATTTGCAACGTGTCATTCTAAAGTAAAATGTTTGATCAATCCATGATGAGCAACATTGATACCCGCCACGTGCTTCAGGATGTTTTGGGGGACTTCCGTGGTAATTGCCCAAGTCTCTACAACAAAGCCCTAGAATTACCCATCTGATGTCTTCGCAGCGGCTTAACAGAATAGGCTTTTTCTTGCAACGGTCATACTGACAGTTTCGAAGCTTGAGCCGCCCATGATATCGAAAATTGCTACGTCCGCGTTCATCTCCTTTGCGAAATAGTTGCGTAATTCGACGGCTAGCAGGGAATCTACCCCAGATGCATGCAAGGGTTTTGATACATCCATGTCTTCTGGAGGGACGGACAATGCTCTTGATAGTTTCTGTCGGAGTCCGTTGGTCACGATTCTCCCCGCGTCCTCTAGGGTAGCTGCCCCTCGCAACAAGGTAGCGTAGTCAGTCGCTTCTTCTGTATGAGGCGAAGTCTGCCCACTAAGACCTATCTGGCGCAAATGGCGGAATGTGGGTCTTTGCATCCAATCAGGCTCTTCCAGCGCGTTCTCACGCATTGCAGCTGGTACCTCTGGACCTATGATAGCCTGACTTGAGTCCACTGAGCCCAATTCTAGGGCTAGGTTGCAATAGTGGTCTAGCATGGCGTAAAGTTCCGCTTGAGATATTGGTATCATATATCCTGCTCTTGCAATGTTCGTTGACAGGAATGAGCTCTCAGCGACTACGCCTTCCGACTCCATCCAGCCGAGATCGAGACTTGTTGCCTCTTCCCCTTGCATTATTCGACATCGAACAAGAGCATCCATATAAGTGTTTGCAGCAGCGTAATTGGCTTGGCCACCCGATCCAACTATACCAGAGATTGACGAGAGACATATGAAGAAGTCCATTCCCCGAGGGAGTAGGGTGTGAAGGTTCCAAGAGCCGTGGACATTAGGCTCTAGGCTGAGCTTCCAATCGTCAAATGTCATCTTGTCAAGAACGGCGTCCTCGAACGATGTCAGCTTAAACTTTTTTCACAAGCTTTTAGGATAAACGTACCCCCAGTACCATGGAAGCTTGGATGAAACCTTTGATAGGTGGCATAGTCTCACTAGCTTCTGTCAATGCCGCGGAGAGCGAGTCCGCAATAGCAACATCACACGCAGGAGTGCTGACCCGAACGCCTAGAGAGTTCAAATCCTTGATCAGGCTGATAGCATGCTCGGATCGAATCCCAGGGCGAGAGAGCAGGATAAGGTTTCGTGCTCCTCGTTCTGTCATCCATCGCGCAACGCTCCGGCCAAGGCCCCCAAAGCCACCGGCAATCAGATATGTTGAATTCGAGTCAAATTCGTAGTCAACTTTTGTTTGTAAAACTGTCTAGGTCGCAAATATCAGCCGAAGTGAATGCAGCCAGGGGACGTATATGAACGTACTCTAACAAGGTCTTGCAGTCTCATCTCAATCACCTTTTACCAGAGTTTCGCCCGCTCTGGAAAAGTCTGAACACTTCCTGGACCTGAGAGATTCCAAATACTTGGAATGGCTGCGGAACGTGCAATCTCTCCTCTTTGACTCGAGTCACGATGATTGGCAAAACCCTTTGAATTAGAGAGGGGCGTTCCCTCATCATAGTCAAAAGATTTCGGCACCCAAATGTCTCGCCACCTGTATTGCCGCTTGACCGGTTCCCCCAGCACCCGCATGGATGAGGATCGACTCAGCTAGTTGGAGGCGTGCCGTATCACACAGTGCAATCTAGGCAGTACCAAAAACCACGGGCAGAGCGCTAGCTTCTGTAAATAGCAAGCTTTTCGGGATTTTAGCGATGTACTAAGCTGAGCCGCGCGTATACATTCTGTACGTGTTCGCAACCAGAGAGACAACGCGGTCTCCTAGCACAAACTCACTTCCTGATCTAACTCTACTTACAATCCCGGAGCATTCACCTCCAAACACCGTGCTATCAAGTTAGCCCAAAGCTATAAGACAGTTAATAAAGTTAACACCAGTAGACTCAACTTTGATCTCCACCTCTCCAGGAGCTAAAAGCTGGGGAGAGACATCTTCCAAGAACCATAAGGAATCGAGTGAGCCTGGCGACTCTATGTGCAATCTCAACTGCGTTTCCCTTCCGAACTCTTGCATCTTGCGTTGATAGGACCTGGTCTTGACATAGATTTCGTGATTAAGATCAATAGCTTCAACGACTCGGCAAACCTAAAGCATATCATTCTTTTCGCTGTATGTATTCGAATTTAAAGTCATCTGCGGACTGGGTCTTGCTCTCTCCAAGTACTTGAGAAATTTGACGAAAATGGCTGGTCTTATGGTTTTTCCTGGATGAAAGAGTGTTTTCAAGTGCCAGAGTAACGGACATGAGCTTACTGGATTCCGTGCGACAGACTCGCGCAAGCCCATCTATCAGATGGGCTTGTGGTTGGTCGTGAAGTATTCCACCACCATCGGTGACCCAGAGAAGTCCAGAGACTTTCGTTACGACGCGCTTGAGCATTGCAAATGTACACTTATTGGGTCATGACGAGTGGTTTTTTTAACTAGATAAGGCAGATGCAACATGTATCGTCAAGATCGCAGGAACCAAAAGCTTTTCCGAGGGAAACTGTATCGCATTTCGTTCTCCCACTGGACACGAGGCTGTCTGCGAGTCTGCCAGCAATATCTCGTTGTATAGAGCTCTGATGACCCACTATGATCGATGAAATATGAGTAGGCAGACGGTTCATGGGGATTTCCGTCTTCGAACGCTGTGGTGGCTCGATAGCTGTTGAAATCACGATGCTATACTCATGACATCTAGCGTCAATAAAGTCAGGTATCTTAAGATCTGTTCCAGAAAAACCACTGCGGTGCAAGAGATCATCCCATTCGGTGAGCGTGATACAGGGTCCCGATTGCCGATAATCTTCTTCGCCTGTGTGCAGCAGTCAGCAATCCTACGGGCCTGATTTGGTCTTGGACTTACTGAGCCACCAACCGTGCAATAGCCCGAACGCAAACCTCGCTCGTATGACATCTTGAGTGACCTCGAACACTACGAGTTTTCCTCCACTGTCAATCATCAGCTACTATGTTCCTTGAACTGGGCGTGACAGAGCAACGGTAGTGCATGTTCGAGACAGCAATCGGACTTACGGCTCAATAAGCGCACGAGTGTTGCGCATTGTAACCTCTGGGTTCTTTGTGGCATGGAGTACCTATCACGGATGAGATCAGCAAGCCGTCTATTGAAAGGCGTGGGCATATTACGCTGGCGGCGATGATCAGATCGTACGTCCCTAGCTCAAAACCTTACTTGGAAGGATCGACCTCGATATTCAAGACCATAAATCTCATTCTGCCTTGATGTCGCTCATATCTAGTAGCTGCCGACTCGAGAAAGGCTGGAGAAATATTGGTGTAAACATACTGAGTACAGTCCGGGGTGCGCACGTCCCCTTCTTCGTGTCCACTCAAGGATATGGTCTGTTCTTGCCCCCGTTCCGGCACCAATCTCCAATTTCTTAAGTCCCGGATCCTTGTGAGAAAGCGAGTCCAGGAATTGATTAAGCGGCTCGTAACAGATAACGTTATCATTGATTTCCCTATTGAACTTGGGGATGGAACCGTCTTGCAACAGGAATGCTAGCGGGTCCAATTTAGCCATGAGTATTTGGGGCAGGCTTTCTCCAATCCGGACAAAGAATTTTCCTTGCTTCGTAGACTCAACCTAGTTGATGAGCTCTCGTCTGTACTTCGTATCCTGCAACAAAGTCTTCCACTTTAGTTGGCCGTTGGACAAGTCCGGCAAGGGACCTGCATGGAAACTGTCAGCCTGGACTTTCGACCACTTGATGTACTGCCGAAGATGGGAATCTGGGCTTGGAGCATCCTCTTCCGCTAGTGCATCAATTGCAACAGTCATGTATTTGATCAGGACGAAGCCAAGATTCTCAAAGAATTCAACTTCCGAAGGTCGATGAGGCCACGTGCCTTCGCAGTACTCTAGTAAATGTTGTCGGCTAAGCAAATTCAGATCGGCTTTCCACATGAGATTGTAGCAGAGTCTCTTCTTTGGGGTTTGGGACCGGGACAGAGCCTCCCGGGTAGCGAAGGTTGTCATTTCCGTTCTTTGCAATGACAAGAGGAGGTCCCCCGTGGTTTCATGTAATGCGAACATACTGACGGTGGCCTTGCGCCTACCGGAGAATCCCGCTATCGCATGGGCGTTAACGGTACTTAAGCAGGGATAGCTGATACCGCCGCCTGATATTTTAAGTCCACCTATCCTCGTCGGCATCATCATTGGAATGTTATCCTCGGTACCCTTCGAGAGTGCAATAAGCACAAGTTGAAATAACGCATCGGTACCCTTCGAGAGTGCAATAAGCACAAGTTGAAATAACGCATCGAGTGTAGCGGGATGTATGATGTGTGGCTGATGGTGATTGATATTCTCTTGGGTCAACTATCGAAAGGCTTCAACCTTTCCGCTAGCAACACCGTTATCGTTATACGAAAGCTGTCGAAGGCCTCGGAATGCAGGGCCGTACTCTTGCCCGACATCATGGAAGTACTCATAGATGCATCTCTCGATGACTGTCTTCACAGCTGGATGTCTCTATCGAAGACTTGACGAAGCTGACTGAGCCTGGCTCGTACTTCTTTGCCGTAATCTACTTCCCCTTCCGGCTCCTCGTATTCAAGAGGCTTCATTCGACGAATCTCCTAGAGGCCGAAGAAAAAGCTTGGTTTCGGTTCCTTTGGGGCCATTCGCAGTGGTCTATTAAAATACGGCGAGGGCCTCTCTTAATGATCGTACATAGAGAAAGGATTTGTTGACTTCAGGTTTTGATAAGGCTTCGGTATCACTGACGAGGTCCCCACAGTCCATACGAGAAGGTTCGGCAATGTCCATGTCAACAACATCCCAGAAGGCTTGCAGGCCTTCCCACACGGCACCGAGCTGAGTGACAAAGCCGGCGTATTTACTGATTATGGAAGATTGTCTGCCGCATCACAGTCCTCAGCCTGCTGATCGGTACCAGCTTTCCTCGATATTGGTCTATAGCACGGAGCGAGCCCCTTTCCGGAAGCTGTTTCAAAACTCGCAACCTTTGATGTTGCATTGAGCCTTGCATGTCGCCGAGGCACGGAGCTGACCCTTTGCATGCGTCCGGGAGCGTCCCTAATGAGTGGATGATTGGCTCAGCCTCGATGGGGTGTCCGTAACGTTTCGATTATGAGCTAATGATAAGTACCGAATTAAGCGCTCCTGTCTTATTAGACATTCCCATAAAGTACCTTGCGTCAGGGCGTAGATCATGGTTTTTCCGAAGCCTTACTTCATCTACCCCTCCTATTTTGGTGCCAGAATACCGGATCCTAATTAGTCAACGGGGCGAGCATTGACACGAGCTACGCGTTCACAGCACCGACCTTGTTGGGGCTGGGTGGCCGAGGAAATGAGGGTCCACATTCTTTTCGAGTCAATGGTAAGTACGTTCCTTGGTAGCTTGAGTTGAAGACACTGCATGAGTGTGATCTCATTAATTGTGGTCCAGCCTTGTGAGGCTGGACCGCCCAAAGCCTCTTGTTTTCACACTCTGGGGTGGGCTCTAGATTACTGTGCGATCCAGATACTAAGACTCCTGTAAGCTATTGGGCTGGCTAATTGCTATACAGATTTATATACATCGCAGCGGAAAGGGAAGGCAGAGGAATTTGTGTGTTCATTGCCAAGCTTTTCCAAGAGTCTTGAATACGCTAAACGTGGGCCACTAAACAGAGAACTCTAGCTAGGATTTTAGATACAACCACTCATCGTTTTGCCAGCCGTTATCTCAGGATTGTATTGGAAGTCAGCCATCCCCAGCAGCATCCGCCAGCCTGGAAACTCGCTCTCAACAAATATGCGTGTCTCCCGCATATTTCTCTTACAGTGTATAATGGCCCGTCTCGAGATCGTCTCGTCTCGTCGGACGCCCTTGCGCCGACAACTGAGATCGCCCATTGATCGTATCGCTCTGAGATGCGGCTATGCCAACTTCGTTCAGCGTGATGTATTCTCTTTTAGGTTGAGACTGGTCATTGCTTGGATCGCTAATCGTTCCAGAACGACTTTCACCGCTACTGTACTTATTAAATGGCCGCTTGAGTCGGGCGCATAGTCCGATCTTCTTTTTGATATCAGTAGGCCGGAAATCGCGCCCCAGCTTGAAACTTGATTTAGAACCGTGAGAGAAAGTCCCATAGACTTTAGATCCGAAGTGCTGGAAGAATTTGGGCGTGACAGGGAGGCAGCTAACGACGATGCCGGTTGTCATCTCAGCCCAGGTCCAGAGGCCCATGATGATAATGATGTAGCTGATATCTGCCGATTTTATGATTTTCCAAGTGTAGTATGTGCGTAAAATAGACGTCGCGCAAGCACTTGGAGTAGATGGTCGTTAGTGAGCCACACATCAAAATGCAGACTCTCAAAGAGATACTCACCAAATACCTGTTGCAAAAATTGCTATTATCATAATCTTCTTCGTTAGTGGCATCTGTAATTTCCAAATAGGTACCATGGGAAGAACCAGAATTGAGAAGTCAGATATGACATTAAATATTCCCGAGGCCAACAACACAGCGTCGTTGTTGAAGCAATGGCCAGTGGTCATTAACCTGTTCCAAATTTTCTCACGTGGACTGCACATAACCACTGTAAGAATGGTAACCACGAAATAGAAGAGGAAGACACTCCACAAGACGACTTGGATTGCCATGAAAAGAACAACGTTGACCTTTCGATTAGGAACAAAGATTCTCAGATACTGAAGAAGAATCGACCATTTGATTAGGGCAACGATGATGCCGTAGAGTATGCCCGTGATATTGATCCACTAAGATCATCATCAGTGTTAGAATTATTCCTAAGGTGATGATCAAACATACATAAAGCAGTCTGAAGAAATCTTTCAGCTGTATATCCCACATGTGATAACCCCCGCCGCTCCTGAAACAGTAGACGGAGGGGACGGTGAAGCCGACTTGGCCCACCTGCTCAGATTAGTCGTAAAACAGATCACAAATGTAGCACTTCGAGATTTGTCTTACCCATGCTATCACGATGATATCTGACGCATATTAGCTTGGCAACGATTTCAAAAGAAGGAGCAGACACGAGACTCACAGTCCTCGTATGCTGTGGACCGTATAAGGAATAGGTTGGTGTACATCCGAATAAGCACGGCCATGGTGGTGATAACGATGCATGTAGTTGATGTCGCAATGATTATCCCATTAAGTGTTGGCGGATTATCAAGATTCGGCATTACTCCAACCGGTGGTTTTCCAGCTGGTCCATTCAACAAGGCTTGCATTCCTGCCTGAGCCTGTGCTGGCGTGGGTGGTGTCGCTGGGCTTGCCATGTCGTTTGTTCAACTAGGAAAAGAGGATATTCCACCGTGTAGCGCACGACAGCAATCTCGAAGAAGTGTTGGTGAGCTTTTCGGGTATGCTTAAAAGATGTGCAATGGCAGGTCCTGGAGAGAAGAGCCTTTGCCAGCACTAGGAGGGTGGGCTACGATTATTATCGTTCCAATTTGCCCGCAGGATTCTACGATTTTTGATGGGAACGTCGCTCCGCCCAATGACGTCCGATCGGTAGCTCCCCATATTGAGCTGCATTTGAGAAATGTGTGTGTGGCTTAAGACTCGAAATCGAGGTGGTCGTTGACCAGAACGGCTGTACGGCACAGCTGACTAGAACCGGAAGCATTGCATATGCATGGCTTCATCCTAAATCACACGCCAGGACCATGCCGCTGGGTACGGACCGCAACCCAAATCCATCCACGAGCATGGAGAGTGCGGCGTTGATCGTTTGCCTGGTTTCAGGGGTCACATCCTTCCAAACTATGTTGCGGCATGTGCAGCGACCATGGAAATCGTCTACGCTGCTCAACTCAATCTACAAGGACATTTGATCATTCAGGACAAGGACAAGCCGGCTTGGACGCTTTGATTTTAGCGTCGAGGTTTTCCCATCCAGGCCACTCGCTTAAACCTGCCTCGGCAATCCTGTCTAGCAGCTATACGCGAGCGCTTGAAATTGTCTCTGATTAAAGTACATACCAATCAAATTTAGTCGCTTAAAGACTTTGTATCTCAGCTGAAATGTCGCATGGAGGATCAAAATCCTGGTACAAAAGCAAGGCTGACCGCAGCCTCTAGGAAGGCGAAACACGGCGTCTGGGAGGACTATGTAACATCAGATGACGAGTGTGCATACGGCGCTGATCTTTTTCTCCATACTATCATGCTGCATGAATTCTATGGCCTATCATGACTGAAAAGGTCCCCTCAGCTGCTTCCACACCATCGTCTCCTCATTGTCTTCGACGTCTGCCTGATCCAGGCTGACATGCAACGTAGATTACACGGTATTCATATTTTACGGTATCCGTGTATGAATAGGCATGCACGTCGGCCGGGGGCTGGACGAATGCATCAATACGGCAAAAATGAACTCGATATTGTTCGTTATGCCCAGAAAGCAAACAGAAGCATCAGCGAGTCTTAGTACCTACTTTTGATCACGAAACTTTGCACTCTGCTTTTTATCTCTCACCATAAGAAGCCTTGTTACTTTTCAGATTCGACGGTCTTCATCCACAGTCGACATTCTCGAGTTGCTAAAGCATATCGATAAAAGACCATGGCTACACTACAATTTTCTGAGGAGCATGACAATCCCTCTGCCGCTATAAATCAGAACAAGCAGCTTCTGAACAATATAGGCGATGGGATAATCAAGACGAGGCCTTCGGCATTATACGCAGAGATCACAAATCTGCCTGATAGCTAAGTGGTGGCTACCGCAAGGTTAACTATGGAGTCCTTGCCAAGGCCATCAATGGCGCTGTATGGTTCTTGAAAGAGAAGCTCGGCGAAGGAAGAAACCATCAACCTTTGGCTTACATTGTTCCCAAAGACTTGGGATACATCATGGATGCTGTGAAGGCTGGTTACAAGGTGAATCTGCCGGATGAGATTTTCATTGTAATCACACACACTGATGTGCGACGGTGCAAAGCTACTTATTGTATCACCACGCAATATGGTGTCTGACCATATCAGCCTCTTCGAGGCCACTGGGTGTCGAGTGCTACTCACGCCTTCAGTGCCCAAGTCACCGACAGTGACAGGACTCTTGAAGGCACATCCACTTCGAGTGATTGACAGCCCAAGCCTTTGTGAAGTTACTGGATAAAGGCCTTCCTCATTATCCACTTCGTAAGACTTTCCTGGAAGCGAGGAAAGAGCCGTTAGTCGTGGTGCATACGTCCGGTACAACAGCGGTGCCAAAACCCACTGTCTATAGCCACGACGCCCTGCAACGTGTCTTAGTAGATAATCAATTAATCCATCATATTGCTTCCATCGATAATGGCCCACTTCTGACAGAAGCGAGGCATTGACGAGGGGAGCGGAAGTGCAGTGATGAAACCCCAAGGCGACCTTGGCTGAAAGGTGTCTCATATTCCAAACCATAGAGCTAGAGGGCCAACATCTAGACATGGCGGAATTCTACCTACCTCATGCAGTGATGTCTATGTTACTGTCGCGGGATTAATTAAAGCGACGGCTAAAGCACAGACTCAAAAGCTGCACAACCGGTAAATGGCTTTTTTATTGCCTTCTGCTTGTCTCTAGTTAGTCCTTCAATCTCATCCATCATCAGGTTGTAGGACTTTGCACATTCAGGGGCCTTGTCTTTAGACTGTTAGCACGGGTTGGACTGATATCTAGTAGATAATCATGATGGGTGTAAAAGATATTGATTTTCTATGGCGCACGACTGTAGGACATGTGCGTGCATGCTAAGATATGTGATATGATGAAGGTCACGTGATCTTTAGCATGAACCCATGAATTGCCCTGCATCCAGCCAACCTGGAGCATGCATCTGCTCAAGAACAATACCAATCAGTGGAGGGCGATCGATCCAAAGCTCCGCATTCGGTGTGCTCATCTTCCCTTCGGCCAGGTCGAGGGTTATCAACGCTAGTCAAGAAAGCCTGCTGCACAACAGACGGAAACTGAAACCGATGCTGTTCGGCAGCATCGAGTCCTGCTCCCAGAACCGATACATGCCCCGCAATTGTCCTGAAAGCATGTTGTCTCCCGCTCTCACTCCTTCCCGACATCCATCAAGCCGTATCGGAAAGCATTCAAATCAGACACCGATGTCAGGTTGTGATTCCCTCCCAACCCTCTGCCGGCGTGCAGATCCCTGTTAATCTCCGACGCAGACTGAAAGATGAATACTCCAATACTGCTCAGATCCCCTATCGCCAACCCCCAAAACAATCAGCATGTAGGACTCTAGAACAAGAAAAACAATAAAACTTCCAGGTGCCAGTATCTGAGGGTGAGGATTGTGAACATACCAATTTCGTACCATCCTGGCTGCGACTCTTTGGCGCTGCACGCGGCGTCGATCTCCTGCACGCCGTGGTAGAGGGTTCGGAAGGACGAGATGTCCGAGCGGGCGCTTTTGAAGGGGGTTTCATTTGGGAGTTGGCCGGGGCGGAATTGGGAGCGCATGGCTATTACGACTGTGCATGTGCCTTTTAATGTAGATACTCGTCAGCTTTCTGCTCTCTTCATACATAAACCCAGGATTTAATCAGCGAGCGAGACTCGGGTGGAGCCTGGCGGAGTGGGGGTTGCCTCTCACCGGCAGACACCCTTAATGGCACACGCTGTGTGGGGATGTCGTGCACGGGGTCGACGCCTGAAGCTAAATACTCGTAGCGCGCGCCTTCGTGGTCTTTGACGTAGTCGCTGTAGAACAGGTCGATGGCTTTGGAGCAGTCGCCTGGGTCGAAGCGAGCGCTGGCTTGGTACCAGGCGGGGAATTGGGCCAGGATGGCGCAGCTTGGTCTGGTTGCGCGGAGGGAAGAATGGAAGGGGAAGGAAGGGAGATTGGCTGGTAATGCTGTGGAGAGAGGTGTGTGGGAGAGGAGGAGGGGGAGGAGTGTGAGTAAGGAGAGCGAGGGAGCTCTTGAATGCATTTTGAAGAAAGATGCCGTTAATTGAGCTGGAGGAGTAGAGTCGCTCAGCAAGGGAAAGATGGATGTCCATGTCTTGTTCCTAGAGGATCATGGGATATGACCGTTTCCCCGCACGGGCTTCTCTAGGTATACACGCGACATGCTCGCGGATCCTGTTGTGCCGCAAAGCGCGGCTTTTAAATGGTGAAAAGGTTCCGAACAAGAGGAAGTGGCGCTTTCCAATAAAGAACTCATCAAGGGACGGTCTCTGGTCTAAAAGGAGAGTCATAGAGCTTTTTCATGAAAAGCCTCCTCTCCTCCATGCCATCTAGTAACATCGCACTTCGTTTGAATAAAAGGAGCGACGAAGATCAGAAGCCTACTAGCAGAGGAGCAAACTGAAGGAGATGTTTTCTTCAATACCACTCAACTCCAGCGACTGGTATGTGCTCCATTACGAACCTGCTCCAGCTCAAGCACTTTCAACACTTGAAAACAAGACATGAAGCGCTTCTGAAGAAATCAGACCGTAGTTTCGCATATTGCTAGATACTAAGTCCCAAATTTTGTTACTTCATGAGTCTTGAATTGAGCGAGTAGATGAGCGATAGACAAAGGATTGGACGGGTTGATGACTTGATATGCGTTTAAAGAGATACCATGTACAAATATACATGTGGCGGTCTTGGCATTGCGGGACAAAATTAGAAATCCTTATAGAATTAGTACTATAGTAAACACTAGCATACTTTATCTCTAGAGCGCCTAGTAGACGCCTAAGTAGTCTAGACTTACTTTAATCTAAGCTACTTATATATCTAGTTCTTAATATATATATTACTTGATTACTATAGTATCTAGCAAGTAAAATGTTAGCGTCTTAGCATTTTCTAATAATAAATCTATGTCCTGATTAATCGATACCCTGTCGCGCTTACATTTAACTGCTACTACCCGAATACATAGTAGGGCTAATATAAAGTGTAAAGAGAGTACGATATTATAGTCTATAGCCCGGGCTAATTATACGACCTTCTCCGGCGATATCAAGGACCGCTAGATAAAACTTATACCATGGTACAGTCATCTAAACATGATTTCTCTACAAGAACTACTTGTATCTACTCTGTAAACAATACTTCTTATCGCTAGTTGGCTACGCAATTGTTTTGAAAGATAACAACGCGAAGAGTAGCCGTGAAGTCGTGTAAATGGAGTCAAACACCAAAGTATAAATCTGATATATTTAGCGAGTAGTTACTACTCGGTAGGCCCAGCATGAGGGCTAGTAAAGGGACTTCACCTATTATCCGAGTTTACCTATGATATCTTTGAGCCAGTGGTATGTCTCCTCTCGGAAGAAGAAGATACTATATCTCTTCGGACACTCGGACTAGGCAGCTACTGGTCCAAATCTAAAAGAATTCTTTCAGCGTTGTTGATTGATGTGGATTATGGTGTTGTAGTTGAAGATTTTCCCAGCATCTATCTACTCAATCGCGAACATACGTTAGCCTTCAATCTCGTTGGAACCTCGGTATTGGAATGTCCTATTCCTTAATGTCTTCATCTCTCTCTATGTGGGAGGGGTGGATGACTTTCAAACCCCCGTGATGTGTCGCTACTATTCGTTTTGCTGTCGACGCCAGATATTCCTCAGGTCTTGGCGGATTCAAATGGAGGCCATCACTGTGATATAACGGACAAAGGCGCTTAATGTGGAGTCATGATCATTGGAGACTATAGTGATAGAACAAAAAATTGATATCTGTCGCTTTGGAGTACCTTGACTAGCGCATACCTCGTCACATGGTCGTAAGCTATCCGAAGTGAGAAATGACGACGTTGTTGATTTACCTAGTGGTAACGGAACTACAAGTCGACATCGATACGCAGGAAACATCCCAGTGTAGCCCCTAGCCCGCTTCCTTTCCATATTGACAGTTTGTCGCAAGATAAAGATGGCCTTATATAGGCTTTCGTAGAGAAATAGACTACAATGTCCTTGCTAAATCCAGCAGCCATGCTCTGCTCATCGAAAACGTGGAGAACGGTCCTACTACTGGTCCACATTATTCCATCCTCCATAATCAGGGTTCTTCATTGGACTCCTCGGACGAGAATATGATGTCTGCTTCGTATGGATCGCGTGGTTTGCCTGGGTTGGTAGCATGCTCCGAATCGCTGAAGACAAGACCGCTCGAGTCGGAATCTGAAACCTGAGCCTGGTGTCGGTACGGTTCATTTTTGATTCCGGCATGTAACACCGTCTGCATCGGTAGCTGGTTCGCACTTGCGGACCCTGACGATGGACGCAAAGACTCGTGCGTTGCTTCGCTGCTACTTGAAAAGTCAAGGCCTCCCTGGTCCTCTTCGTCTGAGAAGGAAAAGCTGTCGCTGGTTTCATCCCAAACACCTCGTCCGAATCTGGCAGCCGGACCATGCGCTTGGGAGCTCTCCTCTGTAAGTGGGGTGGGACCTGCACGGTGTTGGACTTGCCAAAGGTTTACGGGATCCGCAGAATGATGCGAGTAGGGGCGGTCTGGATGTGCTGGTTCACGGCATTGTTGGTCACCGTGGAAAGGAGGACCTTGATAGGTCGCGGTGTCTGGGCAGAGACGAGACGTGAGATTTTGCGGAGCAGTGAGCCGAATTCTCGGGAGTTGTGGCTAAGCTCCGCGGTTGTGTCGACGCTATCTACGATCATGTAAAGGGGTGTGTTCGAGGATGGTAAATCATTAACCAGCTTGCTCAAAATGGCCCATGCCGTCCTCATACTCCGCCTCGCAGATTCGAAGAGGGTGCGTGTAAACCATTCAGGGCTTCGTTCGACTATCTCCCGATGTTGCTGTATCAATTGGATTATAAAGGAATGCAGCACTGCTCGCGGAGAACTGAGATATGCGAGACTCTTCTCAAAATCTTCTGTTGCTAGATCGCCGAAGTAGTAGACCACCGTGGCACCAGCTTCCTTTGCGGCGAGAAGAACATCCACTGAAAATTCAGTTGTCCATTTCGCCATGCAAGACTCTGAAAAGCCGTCTATCCATAGCAAAATTGAATTCTCCGAACGCGTCCAAGCCTTGATTTCGGCCCTTACAGAAAGATTGAGGGCATCGTAGGAATGATGGGCTTCGAGACGCTTGCATGCAACCCAGGTGTGCTCCAGGTGACTCGTGGCCGGAAGGAGCTCGGGGAAGAGTTTTGCTTTGATTGTGAACTCATCCTTGAACACCTCCAGGTGGTGTTCGGAGGGAAGGCCAAAGCGATGTGGATTGGGATCGACTGGTGTGGTTATCAACGAAGTATTCCTCTAGACTGTGCTAGGACACTCACCTGCACGCTGTGCTTTCACCGTGCTACGCAGTAGTTCGACAATCGCCGCCTGGGAGTTTGACTGTACATAGATCTCTCCACCGATAGCTGCGAGAAAATCTTTCACCTCTACCAACCCGTCCTGTAGCTTGAGGTTGTCATGCTGGATTGTGGCTATACCGTGAGTATTATGCACAGCGACTCGTGCTTCGATTCGAGCGATGTGTTTGTTTAGAGAGTCGATGGTGGGTTTGATGCGCGAAGCGTACGGCTGAGCGACATTCTTGAAGAATTTGACTGTATAAGAAATTCAATTAGTGAGCCGTGAAAACACTGCAATCTACAAACTTTCCAAGTGTCACGGAATGGTCTGAGGAGATCAGGTCGCTGGCCAGGTGACTGACCAAAGCCATTCTCCCTGCACCAGTCGATGGATAGCTGCAGGAACGATAGGAATGAGTTGTATGCCCCTATCACGTGGTCTACCATCTCTGTTTCTGGGAAGGTCCGAACGTAGCTGTCAATGGTCTTAAATTGCTCCCCAATGTCCGCAAGGTGCTCGGTAATTTTCTCTTTGAGCTCCTGATGATTCACGCTGACAGCGAGGAGAAACTTCATGGCCCCCCCTAGTCCGGCATCTCATTAGAGCTCCTTCTCTCCTCCCGAGGAGACGAAGATGTAGAACGTACATGCCAACGAAGCGATCTCCGGGTGCGACGAGGCCAAAACATCCATCACGCTAGAGAATGAATATACGACACGGCAGAATCTCTCTAGGGCGTGTTTGATCTTCCACCATACTTGGTCTCTTTTGCGTTTCGCTTGCTTTCGGTCAGGATAGCGGTCCGCCAAGTCTTTGCAAGCAAAGTCTACTAGAGCGGCGAAATTGGTCCTTCTGTCAATGAGTTCATCCAGCTTATGGTCGGGGGTGTCCCGATTGAATTCCCGCACCGCATCTTCGAGCCCTTCCAGTGCAGTTCTAGAGGCTGGACTGTCCATGTGGCAGTTATTGACCCATCCGAGATTGAGATTGTACAGCGAGAAGCACAAGTAGAGCATTTGACGAACCTGGTCACAATTCGTGCGCTGAGGTCGAGTGCTGCAGCTCTCGGTAGGAGATGAGCCACGACCGCCCTATTGGCGTCTTCCCCTTCGTTCCCGACGGCCGCGACTCCTGGATCTTTTCTGCTGACGTTGACGGGCAGCTCAAGATTCTGCGGACGCCTGGGAGTGCCCTGCCTCGGCGCGCTCAAGTTTTCCATCATTCGGCGAAAGCAGGCCTTCTATCCCAGCAGCAGACACCAATAATGCTCAGCGCGAATGGCCACAGAGAACGCAAGGCGTGATCATGGGCGTGGAGCACAAAGCTTTTGCAGGGGTTCGCGCGGGGCAGGCTGCAGGCTGAGAACCCAACGGCGTTAGATCCGTCATCCTTCGCCTGAAGTTCGCCTGAAGACATGCGTTGCCTGCGAGCTTCTCAGCTGCCTGGGGTGCGATGCGAAGGCGTCATCATATCCCCAAATAATATATGTCGACAACGTGGATAGTGCATGTTTGACGCTCTTCAAAGGATCGCGGATCGTGCTGCTTTACCCGATATGGATGACTCTTCGGGCTCTTCGGGCTCTTCCGAGCACTCTCCTGGATATGTTGTCCGGTCAAGATCGAGCCGTCCGCCACCACCACGTAGACCCCCACCGCGGGCGGAGAGCGATGACTCCTTCTCGTATGACCCGAGGCGCAGGCCGACAGAACCCTCAAGCGATGAGGAAATCAATGCCGAGGTCACTGAAGGCGGCTGGAGATGCCACTTAAAACGTATGGTGAAGCTAGTGGGTCGGCGAGGACACAGGGTGCAATATGGCCGAAGCCTCCATAAAACGAAACCGATTCTAAGTGAAGCTTTTTCACGTTTTGGCAAACCGTACAGTGTGGTGGATGAGCCTGGAACAACGGGACCGCCGGCGGAACCGGAAGTGGTATCAGAACTCGAACCACGACGCGAGGTCGACTCGATCTACCACCTGTACCGCGTACTCAAGCATGACCAGAAAAGGAATCTTGACAGCCATGATGAGCTCGGGCCAGTATTCTATTTGGAGATCAGATCCCCGCTGGTTGTCAGACTCTTGCAGAACATTGTCGTCTATTATCCTGACCAAGTGCTCGATGGTAGTACGATTACTGTCCCGGAGCCCTACATGCTGCTCTGGCACCATCACAGAGCCTTGCGGCATTTTCTTGACGATGCATCTAGTGATAAGGATACCAATAAACATCTGCAGGTACTCATTGAGTTTTTGGATTCTAACGAGGCCGACGCTACGGAGTTTAAGAACTTTGATGCAGCCCAGAAAGGGAGTGGAACCATTTCGTTCCGGAATGCTTGGTATCTCTATAGACCAGGAAGCCGGCTTCTGAACCTTCATTCATCTCGATCGCTATTCGTATCTTCTCTGGGCATTGTCGAGTCGGTCAAAGCGCCGAGAAAATACCCAGACTTGTCCACGCCTCGATATGGGAAAATGATGCTGACTGAACGCGATATCGCTTACGATGGGATGACATTCCGCTGGAATACTGTCTCACTTACCGTCCATCCGCAAGATTGGCCTGCTAATATTTCAGACCTACAGCTACTGCCTATGGAGCACCTTGTCGATCAGGAAGAGATTTCTCGATCGCTACTTGAAAGAGGTCTTAAATTTTGGCAGCTGCAGGGTCAGCATTTGAAGGAATACGTCGGCGATAGGCCGAAAGACGCACCAGACGTAAGTAGTTGATTTCTTTCGCCCGAATGTCAGAGAGTGGTCAGCCTATACATCCCTTGTGGGGAATACCGAATTGCGAAGACCAGGCAAGCTGGCTTCAAACTGAGTTATTCATACCCATCACTTCGTAGATAACACTGACAAGGACCATATCAGGAAAGCCACAGAGTCATGGTAGATTCTTATACTCACGAGCGGAAGACGAATAGTGCCTATTCGGCATTTGGACAACATAGACCCAATTCGGCTGGAACTGCCAGCAATGTATCGGCTTCCGGCCATGACGCACCGCGTCAGACCCGAGGAACCCGAGAGCTTCCTGTGCAGAGGAGTGGCATGAATGCGAATAGTGGTATCGGCCATATCGCGCGTGTTCACGCTATGGATCCACCTACCAAGTCAGAATCCGAATCTCATACCTTCACATTGGTACCTATCCCAACAATTGTCGATCCGGGCTCAGGACATCTTGTCAGACACGAGACTGTCTCTATCGGAATAGAGCAGGGCTACCTCTATAAACTCAACTACTTTGACCCAAAGTCAGAACCCGGAGATCTCATACCTATGCTGTGCAGATGGAGCGTGTGGGCATTTTCTTTTCGAGAAAAGCAATGGAATGTATACCACGTCAACGAGCTTGAGGACGTCGATTACCGGAAGAAATCCTTTGATCGTCTTGTGCTCGACGTTGAATACAAAGCCATTCTGAAAGCCATCGTTGCTCAACACATTGCCCAAGGGCAAAGCCGCTTCAAAGATTTGGTCGCAGGTAAAGGACAGGGGCTCGTCATTCTACTCCATGGTAAGTACATATCGATCCCCAACGAATATGTCTCAATTCTGCTTTTCAGGGCCCCCTGGGGTGGGCAAGACCCTAACAGCAGAGTGTATCGCCGATCTGTACGAAAGACCTCTGTACTCTGTGACGTCTGGGGATGTGGGAGTTGACCCAGACCTTGTCGAAGAGCGACTACGTGACATCTTTGACTATGCAGTCACTTGGAATGCTGTGCTATTATTGGATGAGGCCGACGTTTTTCTGGCAGAGAGAAATTTAGAAAACCTCGAACGGAACGCTTTGGTCTCTGGTAAGTCAACGATCCTAGAGGAAAAGAATGGCACTAACCGTTCACAGTCTTTCTTAGGAATCTTGGTACGCTGATCCAGATTTGAGATTGTATGGGTCAGACATTGATATGTCCTATAGAATACTTCAATGGGGTATTCTTCCTCACAACCAACCGTGAGTCTTTCTTGTACAACGAGCGTGTCGCTGAAGTTAAACGAGTGATATAGGTGTGGGTACAATAGACGAGGTATCATGACCAACTTACCCAGTCCTTACAGCAGCAGCGTCTACTGACCACAAGACAGGCATTCCAATCTCGCCTGCACGTCACCCTAGGTATCGAGCCCCTCTCAACCGACGACCGAAGGGAAGTATGGTACAATTTCATCAAAGACCTGAAGCAGCTCTCCAAGGATGAACGTCGAGTCCTCGCCCGCGAAGCGCGCGACGAGTGGTGCCACCAGGACCTGAACGGCCGACAGATCCGCAACAGTGTCAAGACCGCCCTCGTCCTTGCCCGGCAAGAGGATGTGCCCGTCGGCATCAAGCACTTTCAAACCGTCATCAAGATCGGTGCATCCCCTAGTTCCGCCTGTTCCTCCTCCTCTCGCTTTCCCTAATCTCGTACCGCCTTGCCCCCTAGCCCCCTAGCCTCTTGCCTGTTTCCGTATTTTCTTATCCCTATACGGGAACCCCTCTGTATCTAACACGGTTCCCCCGCCCCCTCCTCTCTCTTTGCCCAGCCACCCGCCCTCCTTCCGGCTAAACAAGCCTAAAACGGTACAGGCATGAATTTCTCTTCCTACATGAACCGCCTCAAAAAAATGAACCATGAACGCCTCGCCGAATCCATGGGCACGCGCCTCGACCTTACCAGCAGCAGCACCACCGCTGTCAGGGACAATAGTAGAATACAACGAGCCTCCCCTTCGGCGAGGAACACGAATGCGAAGGTCAGGACCAGAGCTGGTGGCGTGCAAGGGTCCGGTCATAGCAGTCAGGCACAAGCACAGGCACATGCACCGCAACCGCCGGGCGAAGTAGGTATGGGTGAAGGGGGAGGGGAAGAGGAAGAGGAGTCTGATTTGGGGTCCGATATCTAAGATCGGACCAGATCCCCTGGTGTTTGGAATTTACTGGCTTGGTTCCGGAGAGGAAGTAGAGCCGATGGAAAAGGAGCAGCGACTTGAGGGAGTACGGGGAATATTAAATGAGTATACTTTAGGGAAGCATGAGGGACCAAAGAGGGAGCATGGAAGTGTTGAAATGTATTGATGATGGATAGATTGATTTCATTCATGGGCCTTGCAGGCCGTATATATACATGAAAGATGGCTGGTAATTACGTGGCTGGGGCCATTAGGGGGCTGGTATGTTTCCAGGTGTCTGGTATTTTGACAGGAAGTGCAGACGGGAAGCACGGGGGAGCTAAGAAACAGCGTGATAAAATAGGCTTTAGCGCGGGAACATTTAATTTTAGTAAATACGGGGGGAAGTATTTTGATATTACCGAACAGGACAGGTTTTAGTCTCTAACCCTCGTTTTCTTACATACTCAGTTAAGTACAGCCCGGGTCAAGCTAGCGGCGGTGTCAACATACTCCTATGTTGTAGAGCTGTTACTTCGATGTTCATTATGTTTACTGGAAGAAGGTCCAGAGGTCAACTGAGCCGAGGTCTAGCAGAGGCTAAGCTCCCAAGAAGACGATGCGCACAAGAATGCTTTATTCTACAACCCAGACTCCACAGTCATTCTCGTTGGTACGCGATCCATATCTCTCGTGGCACGAGAGGCAATGTGCGGAGGTATAATACAGCAACTAGTCATACCAACCCACTCAATCAACCTTCAGGCCCTCCAACCTCGCCTCAGTAGCGATGACATCCATTGCCTGCCTCACCTCCAACACTCTCCTACACTCGCTCAGCCAGTCCCAACTCAGCGTCTTCGCCCATCCATCCAACGTATTCATCTCACGAGCAGCTTCATCAAGATTGCCCTCTTCGAGTAGCGTCTCCGTTCGCGTGAGCACACTCTCCACGTCGTCCCCAACTGTCATGCCCCTTTTCCTGAACATGAATTTGCTCAGGACGAAACTCGCCGCGTGGCTGGCTACGCCGGCGTCTTCGGGCAGCAGGCTCGCTTTTCGAACTTCGGCTGCGACGCGGCGGAAGCGGTCTATCAGCTGAGCCGATGTAGGGACACCGCGTTGGTAGGCAGTGGGATTGATGGATGCGATCGCCGCGTTGACCACAGGATCATCGGATGCGATTTCTTTGAGGGCGGCGAGTTCTCTGATGAACGGTCGTGGACGATCGGCATTTTCGAGGCTGGAGCGGACAGCTTCGACAGCGACAGTGAGGTGCTGAGTCTTGAGGTTCGCATCGATTACGGAATTCCAATCCGCAGTGAGCTTTTCCAGTTCTGTAACACTGAATGACAGCTCGGAGAGTTTGGAGAGACGACCGTTGCGCTCGGTCTCGACTCGGTCGGTGACTTCAGACAGAAACTGCTTCTTCATTGCAATGGCTTGCTCGAGTAGCTCATTTCGTCGCAATTGATTCGAGACTTCTTGTGCACGTTGAGTTTCAGTCTTCAGACGCTCCTGGTAGGACTGTGAAATCTTTTCGCGCTCCGCCTCAAACTCTTCTCTCCATCTACCTTGCTCACTCCTCATCTCCTCTTCAAGCCGTCGGACAAGTTCCTTCGCTGCATTGTCGAACTCAGACTGAGTAGATCTGATCTTCTCCTCCGCAGCCTGTTTCTCCGCCTGCTTGAGCGACATAATCCTGTTCCCGACTCCAGCAAGCTCACTTTTGGCTTTGTGGATGGTTGAAGAATACTTATGTGACGCATTGTCATCGTTTACCACCGTGATAATGTCGTTAATAATCTTGACTAGGTCTTGTACCAGTGGCTCATCGGCATACGGGTTTTTGAGAAGGTCAATTCGCTGCAAAGGCATGACAATACTGGGTTCGTCGACCTCCGGTGACTTCGTCGATGCTTCCTTCTTGCTTTTCTTTGGCTTAGGAGCAGGCGCAGGGGTAGTATTGGATGTAGGCTTCTCCTGCGCCGTTGGTTTTGGAGGTGGAGTCTCTTCGTTTGACTTAGACTTCACCGACTTGGAGTCAGAGACTGGTGATGGAGGGGCGTCTTTCTTTGCTTTCTCCACCGCTTTGATCTTATCTTCGGGCTTTTCAGCAACAGAAGGGTTTTGCTGAACAGACTCGACTTTGACATTTGGCTCATTTGCATCCAGAGCGCTCACATGCCTGCCCTTCGTTTGTGAATCACCTCCCTGGTGTTCATCACCTGCCAGCTTCCAGGAAAGCCCGCTCTTACTCGGTATAGTGATCTTGTTTCCTCCAGGGTCTGCCGACGAACGGTTGGCTGGGTTGGTCGCATTTGGGAACCGCTTACGAAACTCTCGCTCCTCGAAGTAGAAGACGCAATCCTCGCCGAATGGCACATATTCCGTAAAGAAGTCGTGGAAGTTATCCGAGACTAAGGAGTAGTAGGTTCCACCAGCGTAGCCAAGAACCGTCAAGATGAACAGTGTCTGTAGAGATCGCCGGAACCACCTAGACTTTCGTTTCGGCGGAGGTGGGGGCGGCAACGGAGGAGGAACGCTTGCCGCGTCAGGCTTATTTGATGGAGGTGTCGTTGGCGGTATTTGGTTGACTCCGCCGGAGGCAGGAGGTATGGATGTCGGAGGTGCAGTCTGGATTTTGCCTCCCGGTGGAGTCGGAGGAGTCGGAGGTACAAGCGGAACCTGCTGAGGCGGAATTACAGTCTCTGAGGTTGGCTTAGGGCCATGAGCAGTAGGAGAGGCGGACAGAACAGGTCCTGGCGGTGGAGGCTGGGCCTTCGCTGCCGTGCGGCTTTGGGTTCCTGGAAGAACGATGGTGTCAGAGTCATGGATGCTCGGTTTGGTATTAGAGTCTGCAGGTTTGGAGGCGTAAGTGCGCTGGGAAGCAATGTTAGCACCAAATCTATGCTCAAGCTGAGGTACTGTACCTGCAGATCTCTGATGTTGGGGCGCGTCACAGGCCATTGGGCAATCGTATTGCGTCCAACTGGGCTTCCAACTGCCTGCCTTGTTAGAGGCAGAGCTTGACGCAGCATGATGCGCTCTGCGCGCTGTTGCGATCAATGTAGCCCTAGGCAGAGAGCTTCATAAATGAAAACCGTTAGGACTTGCGGATGTTCCTGGCCGTTTTTCTACGCTAAGCAGAAACAGTCTAGCCTCTTATAATAGTAGGCGAGAACGAGATGAATATAACACCTCATCAAGCTGTACAGGAAATGATTCATTCGGTAATAATAGTATGCTGACTTCATACAATGACACCTATTCATGATGCTCGCTAAGTCGCTCGATCAAAAACAACCACACCATATCTATTCAAAGCCAAAACAGCCATCTCACCCCTCTAATGATTGCCGCAACAATGCCTCGCACGAGTTGTATGACCATAACCACGAACCAGACCATCCACATGATACCCAAGAGAGCCCACTCGAGCATTGCCCAGCCCCATTTCCTGGCCCACCTCAGCCTACGGCGTCGTCTTCTCAATATGGCGTCCACACTGTCGTTCAATTGCTTGACGGCCAGTGTGTGCGTAGTCGTGAGTTCAGTGCTGAATGCATCAGCGTCATCAGCGGCAGCACGTACAAGAGGCGTAAGCTTGTAAGTGACGCGATCGTCAATATCCTTAATCTGATGGTGCAGCTTATCAACGGTGCTATGTGCAAAGTGATCGGCCATGTCTCTCAGCTGCTGGATGGTCATTTCGATGTTGCTGACCAAGGTCCGCCCGGCGGCGATATGTTCTTGTGATCGAGGCAAGCGTGGTATCTCGCCTGTGAAAAGATCTTCGAGGTCTTGTAGGAATGGCGAAGGCTTCTCGGGAATCTCTTCCGCACGGCGTACTATTTCATTGGCTTTCACACCTGATGAAAGGAGCAATGCTCTGACTCGGGCGATGTCACGTTTGGTAATCGTACCACGCACAGCAGAAACACCTCTATCTGAAATGCTCCACTGCCGCTTGTCTCCTAGTGTCGGACGCTCTCGAGATTCCTGTTGACGGACCGCAAGCCCAGAGACGCCAGTCGGTGCTGGATTGCCAGTCCCCACTTTACCAGGAATGTCCAACAAAGCATTGAGTCTTCGATCCGCGCTGCGCACACGGCGTCTTGATCTACTGCTGCTGCTATGGCGAGAATCCTCATCGTAAGTTACTCGGCTCTCAGCATGTTCTGGGGACGGTGATCGTGAAGGCGAAGGCGATATCCCTCTCATGTCAATCTTTGGCGGCGCAAGTCGATCGAACCTGCTTGAACGGCCCCTTTCACGCAGTGCTAGTTGTTGGCGGGTTATGTGATCACAATCGGGGGATCCCTTGGTAGCTTTTGACAGCCCTCTGTTTCGGTTGATCGAGGATTGAAAGGTTGGAAGATTACTCATGTGGTACTTCGGCTTGTCCATGTCAATTGGTTTTCGAGATAGCCCACCATCATCATCCGTATTACTTATACTTCGGGAAAGATTATGCTTAGGACTGCTGTCGAAAGCGCTGACATCGCCGTCATCAAAATCTGATTCTTCTGACGCAAAGCTTGATGCGACGGGAGAGATGGTCTGTGAGGGACAGCTGCTGTTGTCTTTCTTCCACAACATATCTCCAACCCTAGAGACTTCACCTCCAACAAGCTCCGCTAACCTGCCGCCTTTGAACAGACCCCGAAGTCTCGAATCTGGCACATTGCCATCCTTGATACTTCTAATTGAGCCTCTCAATGACTCGATTTTGTTCGGTGAGAGCAACCCGCTGCCTGGAGGCGTGGTTCGCTCTTTGCGCAACATGTTCACCAATTGTGACTCGTTAGTGGCCTGCCGTGAGATATCTGTTGACGTCCCTGATCCTGCTTCAAGGTCGTCCTCGCTAACACCTCGGTTGTTGACGCTTGAAGATCGAGCCCTTCGAATTGTGTTTGATTTGGCTGGCAGTGGCTTCCTGAGCGATGGCGCAGATGATGGCGGGCTCACTGGAGGTGATAGGTTGATGGCTATGCTAGGGACGAAGCCAGATGCCGTTGGTGAGTTGGGTGCAGTTGAATCAAAATCATCTGATGACATGCGGTGATGCGCGAACCTCTGTTCATCCAAGCTTGCTCTTGCGGCGATCTCGTGCTTTTTGATAGCTGGCACATCGGTCCTCAGCCGCTGTGGTGCACTGGGACGACGTTTGGCAAAGGCAAAGATTTGTCCGTTCGTCTGGCTGTGAGCGACTGACTTTTGACCGATTTCCTCTCCCTTTTTAGCTTGCTCCATGGCTTTCTCGACGGCTCCCTCACTATCTTGCGCTTCCTTCGCAAGTATCTCCATCATGTGCTTTTCCAGTGCGGCATTGTCGTAATCACCTCGACTACTTAGATTATCACGGCCCCGCTTCTGTCCATGCCGCTTGGCTCGATGAGATTCGTCAGAGCTCGATGGACTTCTTGAACGGACAAATCTCCTTGGCCATCTACTTTTGCGGGTTTGAGATCCATTGTCGTCCGAGGTAGGAGATCGAGGTTCTTCCAACTCCTGCCGCCGCCGACCGCGATCTTTAGACCCACTGCGGAGGCTCTCGAAGGAAGCTCGAAGTTTTTCAGGAGACTTGTTGAGCCTGATGATGCTTTCTGAGCGGCGTACAGGACTCCTCGCAGACTCCTTATTCGTCCTTGGTTGATCTTCTTGCGATAAGTGGCGATTCGTCATGAGCTTGTTTCCTTTCGAATCCTCTATGTGCATAGCGTTGTCGTTTTGTTGTATCCAGTACGCATCGGCGAGCAAATCGGAGGCAGCGAATTCCCAGACCGTATGCGGCCTCTGTATTTTCTTAGCTTGGGGGCTCAAAATCTGCGTACCATCAGAGATAGCAAGGCCATGCTGGGCTGCGCTGAAAGGTGGTAAGGGGTATCTGGAGTCGACACGAGATAGGCCATCTTCGCGCTCGAGCGCCACAGTATCGACCCAAGGTCTCACGTTTTCAAGAACATTCCACCCCTCCCCTTCTGTATCCAAAGGTCGTTTCTCGTTGAACCGCACTTTCCTGTTACGAATGTACTGCAGAGGGTTGTAAACCCTTCCCAGCCCTTCAGCAAGAACCGTTTCAGATCTTGCAGTACTCTTGTTGCCCCGAGAAGGCGTGGGTAGCTTAGGTAGATATTGCAATAGTCTTCGGTATTCGTACGATAATTCCAAAGCAGTCTTCGCTCTTTCTACTCGAGCAAATGTAGCATCAGAAGCATCAATGATAACCCCACCGGTTTGTCCAGCGCCACAGTCGGGTAAAGCCGATGTCCTTCTGCTGGCCGGAAAATCTTCTTGTGTCATCGAAGACCCAGCTCCCTTGCCGCGAACGGGCCTGCTTGATCTAGGTGATATGTTTCTCGAGATCTGTCTTTGTTGCTGTAAGTGCTGCCGCAGACTTCCACCACCGGTACTATTAAGAGGTCCCAACGTCGGCTGGCCTGTTGAGACAAGACGCCTAGCTCCAAGCGACTCTCGTGGAATCAGATGGCTGCCACTGCTGAAGTTCCGGCGCCGACTTTCGGAAAGATTCAGCGCAAGGTTGACAATCTGAGCAGGGTCTGTGTCAGGACCAAGGGCGCTTCTTCCATTGTCTCGATATTCTTCCTCGTTGGAGATGGCCGGTACCGCGAACGTATCCTTGCTCTTATGACTAGAATTTGGTACCGAAGCACGCTTATTCATTAGCCCGGTGTGGCCATCTGGGTGCTCCGAAGAATGGGCATTAGAGACTTCCGTAGCTAACGGCGAGCTCCCCAATGATGGCTTCTGCCTATGTCTTTGACGTGCGCTTGCACGTTTAGGCACAACGAGGTCCCCATCTTCCACTTTTCTTTTGCCCTTCACATTTTCACTGATTTCTGGCTCAGGATGCGTCACCGGGTGAGAGATCGATGCTGGAGTGGTTTGTAGCAGAAAACCTCCTGAGCTCCGTAGGCGTTGCCTTCGACGAAGATGCTCATCCCAAGCCTGCGTCGCTGCAGCTGCACCGTTGACTAGACCCTCTCGTAGTCGGCTGTCCCCGTCTTCGTTCACGTTGGATCGATCGTTGGTGTCCGAAGAGGACGATGCGGAGGGACGTGACGAGGTCGAAGTCCGCGGCGTCTGGCCGCTAGACTGTCCCGACATGGCATTCTTGAGACTGCGGATAGTGAATGTTGAGCAATGTTGACGATGTCATACTTGCTACTCCGTTGACTGTGGCTATTGGAGAATACCAAGCACACGGAAACCCCATGTGACTGCAAGGTCCCGTCCGAAAAGGGTATCTGAGGGCCTCGGCCGAGGTCTATCGTTCAGCCCTATCAGTCTTGGTGACAGTGCCATATCGATTTAGAATTTCATCAATAGCGGGCTATTAGATCTACCATAGATTCGCAGATCACCTATATCTGATTATGTTACTATCATAAGCAGCAAAAGATGCGCAAGGCGTGATACAAGGGTGGCGATCCTTCGGCGGCGGCAGGATGATCCTGTGGTAGACACATTTTACTTATTTCTTTACTTACTTTTACAGATATCTTAAACCGTTCGGATTAGATGGCCCTATTCCTCAAGAACCCTGTAGAGGCTGTCCCATCCCACCTAGCGTTACCATCTTCGTGATCTGGTATTCAGCAATACCAAGTGTGCTTCCCTCACGTCCAAAGCCACTTGATTTCACCCCACCAAATCTGCGGACTGTTAGCCTACAATTTCTCTATTCAATTCTCCACGATGTTACTCACGGTGCAGCTGGATCACTGATCAACCCCGTGTTCACACCCACCATACCTACCTCCAGTGCCTCTGCAACACGGTAAACTCTCCGCAAATCGTTACTGAAAAAGTATCCAGCCAACCCAACTTCAACGCTGTTTGCCATATCCACAACCTCCTTCTCCGTGTCGAAAGAAAACAAACCGGCAACCGGACCAAAGGTCTCGTCCGAGGCCAATTGCATGTCCATGTTCATACCTGTGATCACCGTGGGTTCGAAGAAGTTGGAACCCATTTTAGGCATTTTGTTTCCCCCGACGACGACTTTGCCGCCTTTCTTCTCCGCATCCCTAACGTGCGCATCGACTTTGGAGAGGGCACGGTCGTGAATCAGTGGGCCGTGAGTGACGCCCTCATCAAAGCCACCACCAACCTTGAAATTCTTGACCTTTTCAGCAAAAGATGAAGCGAACTTCTCGTAGATGGCTTTCTGAACGTAAATCCTGTTTGCGCAGACGCAAGTCTGCCCTGAACTGCGGAATTTGGAAGTGATGGCACCATTGACAGCAGTCTCTAGATCGGCATCGTCGAAGACGATGAACGGAGCGTTGCCACCAAGTTCGAAAGAGAGCTTCTTCAGAGTATCGGCAGATTGCTTCATCAGAAGCTGGCCAACGCCAGTCGAGCCGGTAAAGGAAACCTTTCGGACGGTAGGAGAGGAGGTCAGTGCAGCGCCTACTTCGGCTGTGTTACCCAAAGAGCTGATAACATTGACGACGCCCTTGGGAACGCCTGCACGATGGGCCAGCTCAGCAAGAGCAAGAGCTGTGAACGGCGTTTCCCCTGGCGACTTGGCTACCACAGTGCATCCAGCAGCAATAGCCGGCCCGATCTTTCTCGTAATCATGGCAGCAGGGAAGTTCCAGGGTGTAATCAGTCCGCAGACTCCAACGGGCTCCTTCAATGTGAAGACCCTGTTTCCAGCAATACTCGCTGGAATTGTATCGCCGTTTGACCTCGGCGCTTCCTCGCTGAACCATTCGAAAAAGCCCGCAGCGTAAGCAACCTCGCCCTTGGCGTCCGTTGTCGGCTTTCCATTCTCCCAAGTAATGAGCTTAGCCAGATCCTCCTGATTGTCCATCATTAATTGGTACCATTTATGCAACATGCGCGCTCTTTGCCGGGCAGTGGTCTGTCGGAACGAGGGAAAGGCGGCGGCGGCGGTCGCGATGGCATTGTCGGTGTCGTGTTTGTCGAATTCAGGGCATGTGCCTATCAGCTTACCGGTCGACGGATCTGTGCGCTCTGGTCAGATGTGGATCCGATGAGCAGAACCTGATCTTACCGTGGACCTCGAATGTTTTGCCTGACTTGGCTTTGATCCATTCACCGTTGACGTAGGCGACGTTCTGCTTGAGGAGAGAAGGATCGTTGAGCTGGTAACCAGGGTTAGCGGATTAATGGTACAACGCCCATGGTAGTAGAAGGCACCTTTGGGATGTTTTCGTTGGGCATTGTGTATGTTCTGGCGATTAAGCGTGGTAATGAGCAAGGCTGGTAGTGTGACTGTACTCTTGATCTAAATGTCTTCGTCGCTGTGGTACGAAAGGCTTGCATTGTAGAAGAGGGGTAGCAGGTGAACGGAGTTTTTTCATACTTCCGTCTCACTCAATGGCGAAAATAACAATTCGTCATTGCCGTTGCTCCATGGCCGAGAAGTTGCTGGCCGCGGTAGCTCCACAGCTTGTCGAGTGTGGGGTAAACCACTGCAGATCATCGTCATCCTACATATCAAAGGTCATATCCATGGACTACCAGAATGTCACGCTCGAGAAACATAAGTGTATAATCATGCTAAGATTTGGCCCATGAATAGAGAGATTGATAGTAGGTAGAAGCTCAGAAGAGTACGCTTGTCCCACCCAACTTCATGGCAATATAGAAGCATCGGCAGCTCCGAAAACAGCGACAATCTCACGTGCTCCACAGCATGGCAACGTTCGTGCTCATCACATAGTCATGGCTTCCTCTACCAATTATTCCTCCTTCTACGAATTCAACTTATCATTCCTTCACCTTCGTCGGATCCGGTAATATCAGTCCTATCAGCTCTCCGCTTACTCGGGCAGCTTGGTTGATTGTGTCGCACCCACTCCTCTTTTCCTCGAATTACCAAACCCGCGTCTAGCTTCGTCTCGTAGTGAACTTGGGAGATCTTGAGCGGAGACGAACATGTTGGCGGGTCGGTATGGTCGGTAGAGGAGATCAATATCTGTACTGGATATGCTTATAGGTGATGTGCTTGAATTGTCGTCTCATGTCCTTTGTGGGAGATGAGCCTCAGAGATATAGTATGGGAGCTGCTGTAACGCACTCACAATTCTGTTTTGCTAATGATCTTGCCTGCCTGGCCACCCTTTTCACCTCTTTTCCTACCCTCCTGTCCTTTCATGTGTCCCTCAAGATCCATCCATTCCGCAGCGAATGCAGTTACCAGGACGGCCCAATCCTCGGTGGTATTCATATCCAGATGCTCGCCATCGTCGGTGGGTTTGTGCCATACTAGTGGGAACGGATATGGGATCATGTGCAGAACATCCACCCCTCTCGCCATGAAAGGTTCGTGATCATCGCCTATCAAACCTCCCATCCATCTGTCATTGCTTTTGTCAATGTCATACAGCCACATTGGCTCTTGACGCGTCTCTTTCATCTTGCCTGAGTCTTGCTTTGAAGGATGATTTGGCGAAGAAGCGAACAGTGACTGCTGTCGGAAACGATCCTCCAACCTGGCCATGCTTTTGTATGCCCAGTGGGTAGTCTTGAAATACGACGGCACATGAGGATCTGGAGAGCCTTCGCCTAACAGATCGAGCAGGAGGAATAACTGTATGGAGGAAATTGCGTTGTGGTAGGTCGACAGAGCTGGGTGATACGTTGCCTCCATTTCCGCGGCTAATGCTTTAGCTCCGTAGGTGGAGTCTTTCGCTGTCCATGTTTCGAAAGCTTCCTCACCATCGAGTAAAATTACTTGAAGACCCTTGTGCTCTTCCAATCCAAGGTCGTAGTCTTCCTGCTTGATTCCCATTTCATCCATGGCAGCCCACCTCTTGGTCATCGCGTCGTCCAAGCTGCGAGCTGCGTGCATGAGCATCGCACATGGCGCAGCGCTGTCTGTGGCGCCAATAAAACCTTCTGGGGTCAGTTTGCTGTCATAATGAGCGACCAACGTAAGGTAGCCGACTTCGCCAGCATTCGACCATGGAGGATCTCTGGTGGCAATGAAGTTTACGAATGGGACGTCCTTATTACCAGTCCCGGGTGTCTTCGAGGTAGAATTTTGGTATGCGACGTGCCATTGAGGCAATTCGTGCTGAAAGAAAGCGGCGAAATGATTCAGTACTGCTGTTGAGCCCGAGCTGCCGGGCACTCGCGGCTGTAGAATTGGTGCGAGAAGCTTGCCATTCTCGATATTGAAGTCGGCGCCAGGGCGAGGAATGGATTTGAGAGCGTCATCAGAGAGAGCGGTATACGCTCCTCCAGTACGAGCCAGTAGCAGGATATGCAACGTGTGTACCGTGAAGGGCAACTTCATCGTGTTATGTACGACTCGGAAGGTAATCTCATGTTACCGGACGAACTCCATGATCAAGCTGCAGTCGGTGGTTTCTTTGAACATTGGAGGGGGTTCGACCAATTGTAATGACTGCGCTGTAATGACTGTATGTGGCACCGATCCTTCAACCAGTCAAAAGAACGCCGAGAGGTTTCATAGTTGAAGCTGATGAGCCCCCAAAGGAGCCAAGCTTCTTTTGAGGCCCCTGCTGTCGATCTCCGTGGCCCGCGTCTGGCGGCAATAGCCGACCAAATCATCTCCTGTCTAGACCCAGAAGCCTTGTCCCTTTTGATACTATTTCATGGCCATGTGACAAACTCGCTCTCAGACAGACATGTCTCCTTTGTTTCAGCGGGTAGCCCGTTCTTCGCTTTCGGGCGCCCTCATGAAGCCTCCAGCTTGGCTCAGACTACGTCCTAAACCTGTCCCAATCCCAACCCCATTCCCGCGTAGAGCCTATGCCTCAGTCTATGAAACACCTTCCAAAGCAGGTAGGATTCAATGATATAGACGAAAAAGGGCGGTAGACTGACTCTAAGCCGTAGCTGTCCCAGAGCGCCTTCTGATCTACCATGCCGGTACTGGAAAGATAGTTTTCCTTGGTATTCTGAAACTCACGACCATCTTTCTTTTCTCCACGACGCTTTTGTTTGTTGTTCCAAGATTCTACCATGATAAAGCCCAGCCTGTCTGGGTTGCTCCTGCTGGTAAATCAAGTCCCGTGATGAAGAAAGCAAGGCCGAAAGACTGACGCATATAGTCGCCGCTGCCGGAGCTGTTCCATTGATTTATATGACGTACTACTCTTCTCCCTTCGTGGCATACGTCCACATTAGGTTGCCAAGTTTCGCTCGACGATCAAGGGAGCAGTTGTTGAAGTGGTCGCAGAATATTGCCCCAACTACTGAAGTCGAGATGACAACTATCAAGTCATATGGGAGCCTCCGTAGTTCGAGAATGCAAATTTCAGAATTGAAGCCGATCAGAGCTCTGTTTGGCATACAAAATCTTCTCCGAGAGCCCAGGTTCCTGCCAAGTCAGAAGAGGCCATGGTGGGCACCGAAAGAGCAGCGCTTGTTCTTCGTTGGCAATGAGCGAAGGAAAAGTGTTGAGACTGCCATATGGCAAAAAGTTTCCAGTCAGATCCAGAATTGTGGACAATGAGACCCGAAGGTGTTGCACCAAAGCGCCGAGAAAGCCACTTGGACCTGGACCTCAAGAGTCCAGGTCGCAAACATATGAATATTTTCGAGGGTTTAAGCCGTCGGTATGGTCTAAAAATGTGGCCAAGACACTTTGCCTGCAACATTATCTTTTGGGAAAGTTATAAACACTCTCGTCACTGTTCAACCCAGCTCGAACGTTAACCATCTGCTCAGCAAGGTCTATCAGAATTGTGAACGACCTCCTGAAAATCTCCGATTACATAACACCTACCCTATTTACGCGCTAGTGATTACGGTGATCTCGAAGATCCACATATATCTCACTTCACTGCTGCGTCTCACTTTCATCAACATCGCAACTCCATTCCAATTTCACAGCTTCTAATAACAGCACAAGCAACTCAGCGCAGCATACCCGACAGAATGTCTGAAAAGCCTACGTTCACTTCTCGCGATATAGAATTGATCACTATCGCATTCCAGTCCTTGAAGGATCCTCATGGCTTCCAGGTGAGCTCAGATCAGAATCACTCGTAATGGAATTCAACATCTATCATGCCCTTACTTCCGTCATACTTCATCTTCAATTTCATGTATCTGTGTGAGATTCGTTCGGCATGCCCTGATGCATACACTGTCGTTCCATTTACCCTGGGCTTGCGCATCACTCGAATCAGACTTACCTAACATTATCATTAAGGTCGACTATAAGAAGTTCATGGAACTTGCCAAGCTCAAAACCCCTGCTTCTGCTAACGCTTGCTGGGGCGTGGTGAGGAAGAAGCTCCTGTCTTCCACGGATGCCGCCACTTCCAATGGTAAACGTCCCCTTATGCCGTTAAGAAGACAGAAGCTGATCACTGCTCAGGAGATGCTGCTACTAAGCCTTCTTCTGCCATTGGTGATCCCACCAAGCCCAAAGCTATTCCAAAGAAGCGCCTCTCTGCCAAGGCGAAAGCCAAAGCCGGCGCTGAGGCTGACGCTGAGGCCGACGCTGAAGGCGAGAATGGGGTCGCCGCCGACGATGAGCAAACCCCCACCAATACCCCGAAGAAGAAGGGGGGAGCGAAACGTAAGGCACCGGAGCCCTCGTCTCCAATAAAGGCCGAAGACAACCCCGATGCCGCTAGCGAAGACGCCGCCGCTCACGGTGAAGACGCTGCAACCGACGGGACCCCGGCCAAAAAGAAGCGTGTCTACAATCGCAAGCCCAAAGATCCCAACGCTCCTGCCCCCAACCCTCGCGCCAAGAAGGGAGCCAAAGCTGCTGCCGCCGCCGCAGCTGCGACCGAAGACGACATCACCAACGAAGGTAATGGGCAGCTCCTCGACGAAGCTGAAGGCGAGCATTCGTCGATGTTCGGTGACGGCAACATCAAGATTGAAGGCCCTGATGAGTTGAACGAGGAGGAGAGGTACTTGGCTCAGAAGGCGATCGATGAAGAGACCTTTGGTTTCACCAATGGCAAGGCTACCGGCGACGAGGTCGCTGTTTGAGGTATGTTCCCACTCGTACCCCTCTTCATACCTGGCTTCACCACCTCACCTCACCCCACGTCACAAAGCCGAACCCAGCTAATACCCCTCAGCGCTTTCACCACCATCTCCAAATCCTCCAAGATAGCCACTCTCGCATCAATCTTGGACCATCAAAACATTTGGAAATGGTAACGGTCTGCTCGAATCACTCGTCTACTCCCTTGCTACTTCAGTGCTCTTTACGAATTAACGAATGAATTGATCGGAAAGGGTGGACACCTTTCTCATGTCGCATTATGATCGCCAAAACCAGCTCGCGAATTACCGATGGTTGGAAAAGGATGAGCAAAGCAGTGAACTGTTCAATGTTCAGATAGCTACATAAGATTCCTCAGCTATGCCAACCAAATTTCTTACCTAAACTTCCCAAATCAAATCGTGTATCCCATACATAACCAGCTCCATCCCCATCCCATCCCCATCCCCATCCCATCCCACACCCAATCCCATCCCCATCCCACTTCCCTCCCACTCCCCCAACTCCCCCAATCCCATCCCCATCCCCATCCCCATCCCCATCCCAACCCAATCCTTAAAATCTACACTCTCCGAATTCCTATCCCTGAATCACCACTCCCTACACTAAAAGGAGCGGGAGGAAGGAAGCGGGAGGAAGGAAGGATAGGATAGGATAGAATTTATGCAGATGATGTGGAATATGTATTACGAGAGTAAAAGGTGATAGGTAAAGAGTGTGGGAGTTTTGAGTGCTGGGTGAAGGTGGAGGGGGAAGGGAGGAGGAAGGGGGAAGGGGGAAGGGGGAAGGGGGAAGGGGGAAGGGGGAAGGGCGGAGGGAGAAGAGGTATAGGAGTGGCTTTCCTATCACTTGCCTTTTGAAAAGTCTAGATAGCTATAAAAACGGCGTGTAGGATTATGTATACCCTAATTATTGCACAAACGACAATCTAGACGCTCAATGCCACCCCGAACACAGGATGCAGAACGCCAGGTACATGCGATCAAGCTGGGTGGTACCTACATCATCTTATGCGAACGCTATATGCAAACAGAAATCCGTATGGCAAAAGTAAAAAAAAGCTCCTCAACACGCGACTCTCCAAAATGCTGGAAAAAGCCCCAAGCAAACCCACACGCTGCATCTATATGAACCCTCACAATAGCAACACCCTCGCAGCATCCCCCTTCAGCACTCTCACAACGCCGCAATAGCCTTCCTCAACACATCAACCCCTCTACTGCCCACACTATCCTGCACCTCCTTCAGCATCCACGAAACATCGCTCTGCATACCCAGCGGGATCCAACACCCCTGTCTCGCAACCTCCAAACTCTCCTTCAATCTAGACGTATGCTCCCACTCCCTCGCTGCCACCTCCGCCCTCTCGACCACCTTGCTCGGAATACCGCACATGCTGGCGCAATGCATGCCGAAACTACCCTCTGCAACTCCATCCTCGAGTTTGTAAAGAAACGTGACGCGTCGATTTTCATCGTCGACATGAATACGCATCCTGCGGTTCCGAATCTCCGGATGCGAGGAGAATTCCTCGGCGAGGGAATGGTAGTGTGTAGCGAAGAAGCCCACGCAGCCGATATGCGTGGCGACGTGGTGCAGGACTGCCTGCGCTACCGCCACGCCGTCGTAGGATGAGGTGCCGCGGCCGAGCTCGTCGAGGATGACGAGGGAGCGGGGGGTGGCTTCGGAGAGGATCTTCTTCGTTTCGGCGAGTTCGACGAAGAAGGTGGATTGGGCGGCGAAGATGTTGTCGTTGGCGCCGAGGCGGGACATGATCCTGTCGACTGGAGTCAGGCGGGCAGAGGTGGCGGGGACGAAGCAGCCGATTTGGGCCATGATGACGGCGATGCAGGTCATTCTTAGGATAGTGGATTTGCCGGCAGCGTTGGCGCCTGTGAGGAGACTGATGTTGGCTGTATCGCCGCCGAGCTTGACATCGTTAGGAATAAAGTCTGTGACGTTTCCTAGCATGCAAGGGTGGCGAAGGTCTTCGAACTCGAGGATGCTGCGGTCATCGTCGACGAATACGGGGCGGCAGCTTGGCTCGCCAAGCGCTAAGGATGCTCTGGCTAAGCTGATGAGGCAGTCCAAGTGTGAGATAATCTGTACCGCTGCTAGCCAGGTATCGTAGTCTTCATCGAAAGCCTGGAAGAATCGTCCTGAGACCTCTTTAACGATTTGCCCGTGCGTCTCTTGAGCTTCTTGATATTTCCGAACCAGGACCCGAAGCTCTGGGCTGTAGTATCGCTTCACCTTCGCCGTAGCAGACATCTGATCCCAATTCTTTGGCACGCCCTTGACCTTGATAGGAACTTCGAACTGGTAGATTTCTTTGCCATTGTCTCTATATTCAATGGCGCTGGACCCCAGATCTCTCCGCGTCTTCTTCAGCAAAGTTTCAAGATCAGCGAGTATACCTTCGATTCGATCTTGACTCTCATCAAAGTCCTCCTCAACCCCACGTTCAGGAATCAGCAAACCTGCATCTTTCGCCTTCTCGTGGTCGAACGCAGATTTCCAATGGCCAAGGAGCTTTGTCATATCTGGCATTCTAGAGATTAATTGGCCAACGATCCCCCCTCCGGAGCCTACCTCTCGGACAAGGCTCATGGTGTAGTCGATCTGTTCGAACCCATCAAGGACACGTACGAAGTCTTGGGCTTTGCAGCTACCCGCATGAATCCGAGAGATCATCCTCTCAAGGTCGGGTAGTTTCGTGAGATTGGAGATGAACTGATCCCGGACGGTGGCATCCGCATTGAGAGATTCCACGGCATCGAGGCGTGCGTTGATCTGGTGGGCGTCCGTCAACGGATGGCAGACCCACTGTTTGAACATGCGTCTTCCGAATGGAGTTATGCAACGGTTGAGGATGGTAAATAGGGTGCCATCAATACCACCGTCAAATGAATTGGCGAAGATTTCCAGGTTGAGTAAGCTCTTTCCATCCAAGATGAGAGTGCTGGCGCTTTTGATAGGGTCATACCAAGAGATGTTCTTGAGCGTCAAGAGGTCGCGCTCAATCTGTAGAGTCTGAAGGTATTGCACCAATGCACCAAATGCGGACATCACAAGATCATTTTCCCGAGCTTGCAATAGAGTCTTGGGCCACGCTTCTAGGTCATCGCCTTCAGCATTGATAAAATACTTGCCAGCGCTGAGTTCTCGGTTCGTAGTATCTGCAGTCCAGAACTCCTTGCCAGGTTTGAGATAATTCCATAAAGTGCTTGACGCAGAAGTGCTCTTCAATATTCTCAGAGCTTTTGTGGAGATGCATGACCTCTCCACCAGGAGCTCGCGAGGCCTCATCTGTGCCACGAAGGTTTCAAATTTGGTCAATTCTGGATCGTCCGTAAAATTGGTCAAGAAGAATTGGCCCGAGGCGGCATCAACAAACGCGATGCCAAAAGCAGGTCGGCCGTCTTGCTCTGACTCTTTGATTGCCACACAATACGTGGACATGTCGTCTTGGAGCATTCCGCTATCAACGAGAGTGCCGCTGGTCAGTACGCTGGCCAGTTGCCGAGAGATAACTTTATCTTTGGCAGCTCTGCCAGGCTGTTTGTTGTCACGTTCACGCATCTCTTTGCCTAACGCAGATTCGACTTGATCTACACGAGCGATCTTAAACCCCTTGGCGACGAATTGGTTGGCCCAAGTGTGTAGACTTGCTTCAGGCACACCAACCATGCGCATGTTGACCCGATCCGTGAGCTTCAGATCGAAAAGCTGGTGCCCTATGGTGGCGTCGTTCTCGTAGAGCTCATAGAATTTGCCTTTCTTGAAGAAGACGATGGTGTCCCAGTATTTCTGCTTAATCTCCCAATATTGTTTTTCAAAGGCTGTGAATTTAGCCATGGCACCTGGGGGTACGTAAATCGTCCTGGGATCGTAATCGGGATGGTCCGGTCTGTTTCCGTCCATATCACGGATATCTTTGAGCCACGAGTACCGTTGTTCAGGCTCGCTCTTGTGTGCCTTTTCCTTGGCCTTCCAGGTCTTAGCTGTAGGGCTAGGCTGGTTAGATTTGTTGGAGTTCCGAGTTTGAAGTTGCAAAGAATGGGTAACACTTGGGTCGAACGTCCACTGGGTTGCAGTAGATGCCACGGGCAGATCCTCATACTCGTCCATGCCCTCCTCATCAGGAGCTGAATTTGCTTTGGACGCCTGGGGCAATGCTTCTGTAGCGGATGGTCGCTTTCGCTTCTTCTTTAGAACCGCGACATCGTCTGACTCGTCGTCTACGACGAAGTCATCTTCGCAAGAAGAACCTCAGCAAGTGTATCTAGTTACCGCGTTGGACTTGAAAGCTTACTCTCATCGATAAAATCGTCTGCTTGAGCATCCGCTATGAACACGTCTTCATTCTCGCTATCAATGCTGGTTTTTCTGCGCTTCGCCGCTCTTCCTCTGTTCTTTTCAGAGGTGAATGCGTCCTCTTCATCGTCTTCTTCTCCAGAGGACTTGTCGACAGCGTAGTTGACAGCTCGCTTAGCCTGTGGCATGCTCATCAGTGACTCTGTCCATAAGGGTAAGAGGCAAGTTGCTCACCTTTCGAGAAGGACTGTAAAAACCCTTCGGCACTATGTTCTCCTGCCCCGGGTCGCTAGCATCCACCACACTCGCAGGCGTTATTGGTGATCGCAAGCCATTGGAGGCATAGTTCCCCTTCTTCTTGGTAGGCTTCGTCTCTACCTCTCCCCCGACCTCTTCTACAGCATCACTACTAGGGGCCGGCGTCAAGCTCTGACTCGAAGAGACGGACGATTTCTTGATTCCGTTGCTCTTGGAGAGGCCATTGACGGGTAAGCCTGAAGCAGTAATGCTTGGTTCTTCATTCGCGGAAGCCACTGGATCCTTCTTTCTGAAGAAGCCCGCAATGGATGTCTGGTTTTTGGAGCTCGATGTTGACTTTTTCAGCGCAGGCGGGGCTGCTGGGGAGGAGCTGGGAAGGTCTGCCATGCTTCCGAAAGCCGTATCAAACTTCTAACATGAGTAAGATAGACGGGTGAGTGTTGGTACTGCGCGACAGGATTCAAGATCCTGTTTGAGTATTGGTTTACAAAAACGTTTTGCAGAGACGTGAACGAGGACGCGCTTGACGCGATTGCTTGGCACTAACTATCTTGCTTCGCTGCCATGGCATTCATAAGTACTGGTCAAAATTGTCCATATATGATGCTTTACACTGTATTTACACTATTCTATAAGCGAGCTCAATGGTTTATCCCAATCTTCGTCTTCCGTTCCCGCATCGGGCCCTCTCTGGTGAAGCGGCGCCTTTTCAATATAGGTCTTCGAGTGCCAGGTCTTCATCTTACTCAGGTCCGCCGTCAAAGGCTTCTCTTCATTTTCCTCCTTCCACCCTGGTGCAGTAAGTCCCTGAGCTTCAAAGTCCTCATCGCTAATGATCTTGATGATCTTTACGTTCCACTTTCCAACCCTCAGAATGAGAGTGTTTCCCCCTATAATATATTTCTCCGTCTCACTGCCTGCCCAATTCAGCGCTGGCGAGAAATCAAGTTGATCTCCCATGGTTCCGGAGGCGCTGGGCCGAGCCCCAAGATGGACACCTTTGCTCTTGACCATGCGGAAGCCTTCGCTTCGGGATGAAACCATACCTGCGTGGTAAAGCACTCGGGTGATTGGCTGATTGTAGACCAGAGATTTGGGAAGTACAACGGTTTGAAATGGAGTCCTGTCCGTATTGTCCATAATCGGTGTAGGCACTGTTTCGTCAATATGATCTGTCTGGTCGGGAAGATTGCTAGCGTCCTCGGAGAGCATAATGGGGATAGATGCTGAACCATTTTGGACAAAGGTTCTGTGTTGTTGCTCGGTTTCTCTCGCTACTTGCGTTGAATGGACAATCTCGAGAACTTCACGGGCTAATTTGTGCTGGGCCACTCTTTTGGAAGGCTCTTTGTTGTGCTCGTGCATGAGAGTCTCGAGCACGTCGAGTGGTTCAAAGGTGAAGAGTTTGAGATATCGATGAACGTCGGCATCCGCTATCCTGAGAAAGAACTGGATGTCGTCAGCCTATTATAGACATTCAGGCCATGTGGCGACTTACCTGGTACAAATCAAATGCACTAGTTAACTCTCGATCAAGCCAGACGGCATTTCCCGCACTCTTCCCAAATTTCTCACCAGATTTAGTTGTCAACAGCGGAACTGTGAAGCCTATAGGCTTCAGTAGTATGGCTTCTCTCGCTCTCATTTTCTCTTCGTCATGCCTTACGACAGGATCGAAATGATTGAACCTGATGTAATTTATAGCGTCGATGCCGGCCAAGATGTTTCCGAGTTGATCAGATCCTCCAACTTGCACCTGGATGTCCTTTGTGGAGTACATGTGCCACCAATCCCACGATTGTAGCAGTGGATACGTAAATTCAGCAAACGACATGCCTTCTCCTTGCTTCATCCGCTCCTTGACCCTTGAGACATAGCGAAATCAGCATGGCGATCAATTCAGCCGTCACGATGACGGGAGAAGGATGGACTTACGAATCCCTCCCCAACATTGTCCCTATCCTTACACCCTGGCCAAGTAGCTTTAAGAGTTCAATAGCAGGCATCTTGTTCAGCCACGAATTGTTGTTCGTCACCTCTCTTCTCCACGCCCATTCCCATCGATATCCATAATCCCTCGCTCGTTTCTCCACATTTATCCACATAGATTTAAGCTGGAGATGCATCTTCGCCATATTGGTTTTCCGCACCGTTCGATGCTGAGCTTCTCGCATCGATGATCGCCCTGTGGGATCACCAATCTGTGCCGTCGCGCCGCCAAGCTGGACTCCTCAGCGATCATGCAGGCTCAACGTAGGTGTGGGAAATCCTACCAGGGAGCATGCGTGGAAGCCTTTAATATAGGCCCAATACAAGACCATCAGAGGGAGCAGGTGCCCAACGTGCATGGACGCCGCTGTCGGATCAACGCCGACATATATGCCGACTCGTTTCTCCGTCATCAGTCGATCAAGGTCATCTCGATTGCTGGTGGGACACTTAGCCCACAGGACGCCTTATTATGCCTTTCCCACTTACCCGACAACTTGATTTATGTATCCTCTCTTCTCCAGCATAGTCAACATGCTCTCCTCCCCGCCAGCCTTGATCTCCGTAGCCCGCTTTGCCCACTCTATCTTCGCCTCTATTGTCTTTTGGAGATAGGCCTGGGTGATCCCTCTCTTCTGATGCACGACGCTTGTCGGGCGAAGCCGACGTGCACATGATGGGCAGACATATGGCGACTTTGGTAGCAGCCCAGTGGCAGTTCTGGCTAACATCTCATTCTCGGGATGTTGGTAGATTTCAATATCCAAGTCTGCATCAACAGAGACAGGCTCCTCGCGGAACCAATTCCGCTGCCACCAACGCCGCGTGAGGTCGAGCCAGTGCCGAACCCGATTCCTGCCGCTCAGACTCGAGCTTCAGCATGGTCACCAACGACCTCTACGGGAAACCATTTCAACTGAAATTCGTAAGACCAGCTCAGATGTTGTTGTTCGCCAATGCCGTCTGTGATCCGCCTTTGGGGCAAGCCACAGTTGTACCATATGGAAAGACGGTGCGCTTTGCATTAATACTGACGGAGAGTATTTAGCCATCTCGACATACTGAAGTATGCTAGGTCAAATTCACCGTGCTTCTTGAGTCCAGCAGGTCTTTTCCAGAACAAAGCTGGGAGGCTGTCATCTGGCATAACGGCCATGAAGACAGAGAGTGGCACGAGCTTCATCTCCTAGAGCAGTCCACAGACATCGGCCCTGTAATGACAGCTGTGAGTCGCAATGCCAGACATATGGGCTTACGGAAGAACTAGCTGGCTGTCAGCTCGTCCACCAGAGCCAATGTCTACCGTCGATCCTTTTCGGTCGATCTACCTACTCCTGATCATATGCGAGGACCCGTCCGATTCACCTTGAAGT
>JAABUL010000928.1_pt1 | contig 59529 bp, 8 predicted proteins | sample 5559151 | NCBI WGS metagenome assembly JAABUL01 (sample SAMN10711876, study PRJNA513368) | rock metagenome | isolation source: Antarctica rocks | place: Antarctica: Victoria Land, Pudding Butte sud
CAAAATATCTAATATTGTTAACAATATACTACAGATACTTTTAGCAATTTTGTTCTATATTTGAAAAGATCTACAATCTACAAGAATTGAAGATAAAAAAAATTGTTAAGAACAATAAATATAATTGAACAAGAATATTTTTTAGAACTATACTATATAAATAATTCTCGATCTTCTATTTGTTATTCGATTATTAATATTATTTAAATCTAGTTCGACAATTATAATATATTTCAAAAATTCTTTAATATATTAACACAATTGTTGATTTATTTTCTATCGATTATCGAATTAGTTTAAATTTTTTGTACAAGTTTAAGAATCTCGAATCTAGATAGTTTTTAAACTTAAGTTATAATATTAAGAATAAGCAAAAATATCTTTCTTTGCTATTGTTGCAAAAACACAATATAAATTAAGATTATTTGCAAATTAATTGACAAAAATAGTAAATTTAGATAGACTAAATTCGATAAAATATATAATCGAGAATTGCAACAAATAAGATAAATTCGAAAAGACTTTTTATCTATTTTGTTATATAATTAATATTTGTAAAAACAAGCAATCTAAATATAGTTCGAAAACAATCTTAACAATATAGAGATTCTAGAGTCTTATTAACAAGACAATTAGATTTGCTTTTGTTCTTGTCTACTAATATATATTATATATTTGTTTTTTTCGAATTCGAAGTTTTGCGTTTGCAGTTTTTGTCTCTTTTAAATTCTCTATTATACAATTAAACAACTCGAGTAGAAAAATAAAAAAGAAATTTTATAGCAAAAACAAAAATTAATTAACGTTACTTAATATAGCTTAGAGTTACAAGATACTACAAATTATATTTCTTTTTTATTGTAATCTATTTGTATTTATTTGCTATAAATAATTGATTAAAACAAGAAGCGAAACATATTGTAGAAAACTCGAATATACTAGTAGAACTTAACAAGCTTTTACTATCGATTAATTAAATATTTTTTTTATATTATTATATTTATTTCTTTTGTTTATCTAACAATATAGTTCTAATATTTAGTATTTATATTAGTTAAGAATTTTCGTATTATTGCTGTTTTGTTTCTCGAATTGTTAATTAATTTTGCAAATAGAAATAGCTTGTCTATAGAGAATTTATTAGTATATTTTTTTTTCTATTTTAATTAATTTTTTACTTTAATCTATTATTAGCGAAAACTGATTTGCTACTATCGATCTCGAACGAAAAACTTTTCTATTTTTGCTTTTTGACAAAATTGCAATAAAAAGCAAAACAAGTAATAGAAACAATTTTTGTTAACTAGTATATATAGAAAAAAGATTGTCTACAAACAATTGCAACAACAACAATTTATATTTAATACAAAATTAAGTTTTGTATCTAAAATATAGATAGATTTTTCTAATTATATCTATATATTTTGTCGAGTAGTTTAACTTGTAAAATTTTTGATAATCTATATACTATAAAACAAAAAAATCTATAATTCAATTTGTAATATTCTCGATAATCGATTCGACTATTGTTTTTTTGTTTTTTAACTACAATAGTTTTGCTTTCGATTATTAATAAGTTTGCTAATTATAGCGATTTTACAAAGTGCAATACAATTAGTTAGATTAAAAACTATTAAAATTAACAATACTAAAACAAGTTTATAATCTATCGAGAATTCTTGTCTTTATATAGTATATAATATATTTGTAGCAAGTAACAATCGAGAGCAGATTCTTTGTAAACAACTTTTATTTAAATTGTTTTTTATAATTTTAAGTATTAATATCAATTGTCTATTGCTATTTACAAATTTCTTTAACTATATTTGTTAGCACAAGATATTAGAAGCGCTCGAATATTACAAAAATTAAATTAGTTCGAAACTATTTTAGTCGAGTCTCGACAACAATTGTTTTCGAAAAAAAGAAATTTGTTTTTAATATCGAGTTATTCAAACAAATATTAATTTAGATCTGTTTTGTTTTACTTCTATTCTAATTTTGCAATATTCTAAAAAGTTTTTTGCAATTTCGATTAACTATTTTTTTTCTATTCTATTGCAATCTATATTTATTGAATTATTTAATAAAACTCTAGAATGCAAGCAATAAAAACAATTACACAATCAATTTAACTAACAATACTGCAATAGTATTAAGATAGATTATATTTCTTATAGTATTTTTTGTCAATATTACAAATTATACTATTTTAGTGCAAGTTTGTAATCTATTGAAAATTTGATACAATTCTTGTATTAATAGTATTTTAGTCTCTAAATATAATTGCAAGATTTGTTATTTTTGCAATTAATATTAATTTATATTTCTAAAAACTTTGTCAATATAGATATTAATTCAAATCGAAAAATATTAAAAATAATTAGTTTTTTGTTTAAAGTTGTTTTAAAAGTATTTTAGCTATATACTTTGTTTAGTATATTTTGTTTATCTTTTAAGATATTTCGATTAGTTAATACTTTTAGACTATTTTTTGTCTTATTGTTTAGAGTATTTCTATCGAGCACAATATTGTTTAACTTAATTTCGATATTTGTTTTAACTCTTTTAGTATATTTTCTTTTTTTTAAATATTGCTATTATAATAGCAACAAGCAAACATATAACAAAATATATAAAGTATACAAGAGAAAATCTGTACTAAAAAGTAAATACAAAAAAAAAAAAAATCGAACAAAAATAAAAATTCTTTTTTAAACAAAAGTTGTTACAACAAAAACAATAAATAAGATCGAATATATATACTACAATTTTTAATTTAAAATAAACAATAATCGGAACAAAAATTTTCTGTAGACAATTTCTCTCTCGATTGTTTTTAATAGTAACAATTTCGATTTTAAACTTTTGTTGCTATTTATAGACCAATTCAACTATCTTTATTAGTATTAGAAATTAAAAATACTTGTATTTAATAATCAATCTAGTTTACTACTATTTTAGTCGAATTTTAACAACAGTTGTTTTCGAAAAAAGAGTCTACTTTCGATATCGATTTTTTTGACTAGTATCGATCTATATTTTTGTTTTGTTTAATATCTATATACTTTGATTTCTTGACTTTCTTTAATATAGAACAAAGTCTAATACTATTGTTATTAATATTAAAACAAATACTATCTATCGACGCACTAATTGTTCGAAAACTAATAGTTATTAATTCTAATTGTTTAAAAGTAGATTAACTATTTTTAAGACAAAGCAATTTCCGTAAACGTTTTAACGCTTGCAATACAAGTGCTTTTTTGTTTGTTATTAGTTATTGTTTTGTTAATCAATATATATATATATTTTGTACAATAAATATGTTACTTCTAATTGACAAGACAATCTCTCTAAAAATAATTGTATATATATATATATATACAAGATATATATATATATCAAGAGATTGTTTTAATATTTAAGCAAATAAATCCATCTTGCTTAATATTTTATATCGAGCTAAATATTGTTTTGTCGATAATTCTATTGCTATTATTGTTAATCGAAAAAACAACTATAGCAATATCTATTATCAACTATAATAATCTTCGAATATCTAAATTTTAGAGAAAATATAAATATAATCGATAAATTCAATAATATATAATATACTTGTTGCTAGTTACAACTAACTTAAATAGCAAGAGAGTTATCTGCAAATAATTTGTATATAATATTTTATTAATAATATTAAGTTTAAACTTGAAACTTTAAATAATATAAATAGTTAAATTAACAAGACTTGCTTAATTACTATTTTTCGACAATATATTCTCAAAATATTGCAGAATTTCGAGATTTGTTTAATATAATTGTCTCGACAATATATTCTAAGATATTGCAGAATTCCGAGATTTGCTCGATACAACTATCTTAGCAATATATTCTAAAATATTGCAAAATTCCAAGATTCGCTCGATACAATAAAAAAGTTTGTTAAAATTAAATAAACAAATTAAACTAATCTCTTTAAGAATTTTTTTTAGTATTAAGTATTTTAATACTTGTAATACAAACGCTTTCTTGTTTGCTATTAATTATTGTTTTGTTAGTTAATGCTTGCGTATATTCAATATAGCAACAATAATTGTACAAATATTAGTCGACAAATCGATTCTATTTTCGCTTAAAATAACTATATATATATAGAATTATATATATATATATATTAGAGAATTGTTTTAATATTCAACTTTTTAAATATATCTCGCGTAGCGTTTCTAATCGAGTCGAACGTTATTTTGCTAATAATTTGATTGTTATTATTGTTAATAAAAAAGAAACAAAAGTAATAGCTAATATTACAAACTATAATAATAGTTATATATTAATCTTCAAAAAAAGATAAATACGCTCAATTAACAATAGAAATCAAATATATAACACTCTTTAATTATAGACTTTTGTCAAAAAGAAAAAGTTATTTTAGAACAATTTCTACAACAATTCTCGATACAAATACAAAATTGTGTATTAATATTAAAATTAACATTTATAGCAAAACTTGTTTAACTATTATTTCTGTAAAGCGTATCTTAATAGTATAGAATCTAAAAATTTACTTTACAAGTTGTTGTATAAATACTAACTTAGTATCTCTTGTTCGCGAGAATATATTAGCGATGTTGAAATAAATAGTTTAGTTAGCATTTAATATAGTTGCGATTGTTGTTGCACGTAATATACTATTAGAGAAGCGATATGTTGTTGTCTGCATACTAATATAGTAGCTCTTGATAATAGTAAATTTATTAGAAAAATTACGTCAATAGTTCTTAGTCTATTTTCGATTTAATTGCAACTATAAGATATCGACAATTGTTTTCAACTAATCTTAATTTGTTGCAATAGTATAATAGCAGAAATTCAAGAAGAATTTACAATAGTTCTCTCTTTGTCGATATATATATCTCTCGAACAATATTCTATTTATATAAGCAAAAACAAAATTGCGCTATTTATATAAGTCTCGCTTAAATATCTTTTCTAGTCTATTATTGCAAGCAAAAGCTAAATTGCTTTATTTGTATAGATTTTGTCGAAATATTTTGTTTATAATAGTAATCGAAAGCTTAAATACTTTTTTTTGTACAAATTTCGAAAACTTTGTTTTGTATATCTTTTTTCTAATTTTTTAAATCAAACGCGTTTGTTTAATTTAAACAATTTTTCTTGTTTACAAGCATACAAGAATATAAGTAAGAAAAAATAGTCTAGAGTTAGAAAAAACTAAATAAATAAAAAAAATTTATACTCGAACACAATTTAGAAAAATAATATATAAGAAGTTGTTGTTAAATATATAGTATACGGGAATTATATTAAAAAAGATCTAATTGTATATATTCTGCAAACGTACTTAAAGTTACTTATTAATAATATTAAGTTGTAGAAAGAATTTTAACTGCTGCAGAACATTATTGTTGCAATTCTATAAAAATTAATATTAAAAAAGCAAAAACTGTTTATAGATAACTTCTATTGTTTGAAACTAAAATTAATATAAATAGTAATCAATAATTCTAAAAGATAGAATATAGTATATTACAAAAAACAAACAGTCTTGCTGTAAATATTCGATAATATTAAATAGATTTTTTGCTAGTTCGAATAACTATCTATTAAAGTAAACTATCTCTAAATACTGTAAATATCGAGCGTTTATCAATTAATATATTTATAAATATCTAGAATCTATTTACTTATACACAAGAATAAAAGTATAATAAATAGATTAAATAGCTGTGTCGAGAATTTATCGATATCTATTTGTAGAAGCACAGTAATAACTTAGAGTCTAAAATATATTAATATTATAATAGTATTCTTTAGAAAATTTAGAGTTTGCAATTTTAGAAATCGAATATCTTAAATTTCTGCTACAACTACTCTAAGATACAATAGATAAATTGATATAAAGATTAAAAGTTAATATATCGATATTTAGTTATATAGAAAATAGAGATTGTTGTCTAGAAAAAATGTACAAAAACTCGAAAATAAAAAATATAAAAGAAACAAGAGTTCTAAATATTAGAAACAAGAGAGACAATAGCTAAACTATTGCAAAAAAGAGAACAAATCTGCTATTTATACTCAAATATATTAGAAAGTCTTTTCGATTAACTTTGAACTTCTTTGCGTTGTTGTTCGAGTAACAAAACAAATTGTTAATCTTAAAAGCGCAATAGCTGCAAATAAAGAATTAATTGTAGTAGATTTAATATCGATAATTAATAGCAACTTAAAAGCAAAACTTTAATATAACGCAAAAATCTTTGTATTAGTAGTTTCTTTTATTTTTTTCGAAGTCTTGCGAATAGACAAAGAGCTATTAAGAAAGTTATAAAATTAAAAAAGACAAAAGTTTCTATCGATTAATAAATTCGATTTCGACAAAAGAGACTGCTTTATTCTTAGATTGTTATTGTTATTACTATCTATATCTTTGTCTTTAGTTTTATCTTTAACTTTATCTTCTTTATTTTTAACTTTATTTTCTTTATCTTTATTTTTATTAAAATCTTTAAGTTTATTTTCAAGTTTATCTTTATCTGCAGTTTCAAATTTATCTTTAACTTTATTTTGATTTTTAATATTAGAATTAATGTCTTTGTTTCTATCTGCAAAAAATCTATTAGTCTCGAATATATATACAAATTGTTTGTAGACAACTTTTTTCTTAACTTATTATTTGTTTATATATTTTTTTTTTGTATATTGTTTTTGTAATTCGATATACTGCTCTCGACATTTTGCGTATTGCTCTTGTTTTTCAACTATATACAAATTGTAAATTTGTAGCTATCAATATATCTATTTTTAATTTTTTTTGTTTTAATTGTTTGTTCTCAATCTACGTTAGCTTGTCTAAAATCGAAATTAATATAACAAAATATATTAAAGAAAGTTGTCTACAAATTATTTTTGTCAAAAAAGCAAAAAATCTATCTATTAAATATATTTATAGTTTAAGAGTTAATACTTTTTGCAACAAGCGCAACTTCTTAAAATCGAGTTTTTTGTAAAACTTAGTTTTAATAAAAAGATTGTTTTTAGTGTGCAGATTCTAAATATTAATTTATTTTTTACAAAAAAAATTTTGATCAAATTGCTAAATATACAAATTTTCGTATTTAAGATTAAGTATTTGTATTTGCACGAATATATTGTTATAGAAATTGCTATTGTTGTTTGTCTTATTCGAATTGTCGAGTTATTATTAATCAATTTTCTTTTGTATAATAGTTATATTGCTCTGTTTCGCAATAATTTCAATCTACTTTCTAATAGCAATAATCTAAATTATCTAATTATATATATAATCGACAATAATTATTTAGATAAAGTATAATTAAGTTTGTTCTATATACAAAATACAGTTGTTATTTTAAAGCGCAATCTAGATTTAACTAAGAGTATCGAAGAAACAACAATTGTTGTAGTTAGATTGCAAATTGTAGTTTGTAGACAAAATACAAGAAAATATAACAAGAATATTAACAAGACTATAAATATTGTTAAATATATTAACAACAATTTTTTGTTTTGCAATCTTGTAATTGCTTCGAATATTAAACACGTTATATTTAAGATTAACAAGATAAAACTTTATTAGCTATTGTATTAAGAGTTAATCGCAAAATATAAAAAGCTTGCAATTGTTAAAAATATATATATAATATATAAGATCTATTAAAAACTAAAGCTTAACAAAGAAGTATATAGTATAAATAGCAAGATTTTGACAAAAGATCGAATTAAGATATTGAACAAAAATATAGATTATCTAATAGTAATAAATAGCGCCAAAATTACAGAATTTTTTATACTATACAACAATATTTTTTGTTGTTCTAGAAATCTTCTTTGTCTAGTAAAAATAGTCGAGCTCGAACAATATTATTGCATAATAGAGACAACAATAGTCGACAAAATTTTTAAAAATTGTTTTTTTTTTTGTTGTAGCTTTTGCTAAAAATACTAGCAATCTACTAATAAATATAGAGATACTTAACTATCTTTTCGATACTTAATTGCAATTCTATATAGTATTATTTGTTATATAAAAGATTCTAATCAATACAAACAAAACAACTGTTAATATTAAGAATAATTAACGCGAATATTCGATATATATAAAAGAATATAAAAATTAAAGAAAGTAGTTTACTAATTACGTCTAGATCGATCTGCTTATTAATTATTAACAATATAGTATATTTATAAAATATTTGCAAATTAAAAAGTTAACAATATATCGATAGATTTGCGACAATTAGTAGAGAGTACTATATTTTTCGAAAAACAATTTTATATTTAATAAAAATCGAAATATCGCTTTTAAGATCAAAACAAGTTTAGTTCTTGTTATAGAGAAAATTAAATAAATCTTTAAAATTGTTCGACTTGTTAAATATAGATATAGTTGTTAGCAAATTAGTAAAAAATATCGCAAGATTTTTGATATTTTTGTATATAAGAGTATTAAGATACTTGAGTTTTTAAATTTTGTTATAGATAACGCGTTCGAAAATGTTAAAGTATATATACTAAACTATATTTAGAATATTTGTATCAAAAATCTCGACGTTATTAAGATTCTCAACATTTTTTTTTTTTTATTAGCAATATTTTAATACTTTTGATATTTTGTTTTAATCTAAATATGTTTAAGATCTATATATTTCTATAAATAGAAAAAATAGCAATACAATTAAATAATATAGAATATAAAAATAATATAGAGTAGAATCGATAAATTGTTTAACAAATCGAATATATATTGCAAAAGATTTCTTAGTTGTATTTCAAATATATATTGTTAGTTTAAATAGCTATTAATATTACAACAATTAACAAAGTATTTAAGACGCAAAATAGAAAAATAGTTTTAAATTTTCTTCTTTTATACTTGTATAGTAGTTGAGAGAACTACAATTAAAATAGAGCAATAGACTTGTCGATTAAATTGCTATATTATTTTCAAATACTTCTTATAAAGATACTTTTTTAATTTAGATTTTAAATTACTGTTAAAAATCTTATTTATCGATAAGAAGATCGACAACTAATATTTATTTATATTATTGCTTAAATTCTTCTTAATTTTTTCTACTTTAATATTTTTAGCTATTTTATTAAATATTAAAAACAAACAAAAGCAAATATTGTCTATAGATAACTTGTAACTATTTTTAGATACAAATTTGTTTATTGCAAAAAAATCGAAAAAGCAAAAATTGTCTATAGACAACTTGTATTTTTCGAGTATTAAAATCTTTTTTTTCAAGACTATAAGAATTGTAAAAAATAGTACAATTATAGTTTTGTCTAAATCTATATTGTTATATAATATCTATTTATCTAGCAGTTATTCAATTTAATATATTTATATTACAAAAACAACTTAATATGTTTTTAGAGTATATCTAATAAGCTTAAATATTAAAATTTTGAGCAATATTGTAATCTTTGCAATAGAAGTGTTATTATAATTGAAATTATAGTTGCTATTAGAGTCGAAGTCGACAATTAATTGAAATAGTTTTAACAAAATAGCAATACTCTGCTCGAAAAACGTTTCGAAAAAAAGAGATTTAACAAAATTAAAATAAAAAACAATATAAGTTTTGCTATATTCGAAAGCAATTGCAATTATTGTATTTAGTTCTGTTTGCAATTCTTAAAAATAATAGCAAATCTAATTAATAATTTAAGTGTTTTGATCAAGAGTCTTTTTGTCGATAGCACAAATAAAAGTATTAAGCGCAAAATTGTTGTATAATTGTTCTATAGTAGCAGCTGTCTAAACGTCGACTTTGGCAATAGTTGGAACAATACTAATATTATCGACTAGCAAAAGAAAAAATAGTATTTTAGATTTTTGCACTAATTAATTCGATTACTTTTGTATATTTCTCGACTATTATAATTGAACAAAAGTTGTGCAAATTTGCTTGTTTTAGATTGAAGATTACAATAGCAACACTTTTAATAAAAATTTTCTAGAATTTTTCAAAAATATTGTTAAACTCTTGTCTAATTTGCGCAACAATATTTTGAAAAATAACAAAATTTTGTATCTCTATTTGCAGATTAGCAACTTTTAATCTTTTTTTTTTTTTTATAGAGTTGTTGCAAGCTAATTATTCTTTGTATCTATATATAGATAGTTAACGTATAAATAAATTGTCTACTTAACTGTCGAAATATCGAACAATTTGTAAATTAATTCGATCTCTATCTTGATCGAAATCAAATAGATAGATATTTAAACAAAAATATTTTAAAAATATATAATATTAATACTAGATTTCTTTAAACTATATTGTTAATTATATTGTAGTACATTAAAGATTTTGTATTAATTTTTCAAAATATAGTTGTAGAGTTTGTCTAATATTTTCGATACTAAAATATACAAAATAGCAATAGTTGTATTTTGTGCTATTTTTGCTATTGTATGTACAACAATTTCTAAATTAAAATAAAACATTTGAAGTATTGTAACTATTTAAAAACAATATTCTCGATTATTGCTAAAAATAGTATACAATTCGATATCGAAAAAAAATAGAATATATAGAAAAAAGTTTATTTTAATATTTCGATTTTCGAGCTATACAAAGATTTTGTTCGAGAGTTAGCGCTTTAAAAATTTGATACTCTTAATAAAGAAATTGTATTGTCGATTCTTCTATTATAGTTGTAGAATTTTTTTAATTTTATTGTTGTTTTTTAAAATAATATTGCGCAAAATATCGATATCTAATAGTTCGAGATATTTGAACAATATCTATCTATTAGTTTCGAAATCTATATTAATTACAAAAATATTTTAGAAATTCTTATACAAAGCTTTTTTTTTCAGTATTTTTAGATCTTGAGCAATAATAGTAAATTTATTTTTTCTCGACAATATTGATTTGCTTGTATATACAATTTTGACAGTTAATATTGCAACAATATTGTCTAACTTGTGTTTTCGAAATATCGAAACAAAAATTATTTGCAAATTACAAAATTAGTCTAAAGCGCAAATATTCGAAACAAAAATTGTTTGCAAATTGTAATTTTTGTTTAACGCGAAATTATTCGAGATTAAATCGAAATATTATTAGAAGTTTAAATAAAGTAATCAAAAGATTGTTTAAACAAAATTTGTAATTTTGAACAACAGAAAGCTGCAACTATAATTTGATATATATTAATATAATTAGTAAAGCAAAACAATTAATGCAAACGCAGAAACAAGCAAAAGTTAACAAAAAGTAAAAAAGATAATATAAGCTACAAATAATTGCAAGTTTAGAAAAAAACAAATACAAAAAAATAGATTCTAAGTTTTTTGCAATTAATTGCAATTTTTTTCAAAATCAATAAATTGTTAATTATAAACTAATATTTGAAAATTAATTATACTAAATGTCTTGCTTGTTTTAAACTAGTATATTTATAAATATAGACAACTCAATTTTGACTAGAACTCTAATAGACAAAAAACGCAATATTAAGATGCAATAATTTAATATAGTAGACTTTAACTAAGAGCTAAGAGCTCTGTAAATTATCTTACTATCAAACTATAATACTAAAACAATAATTGAAAAAACAACAATATAGATTTGCAAAGACAATCGAAAGATTAATAGTTAAGTTGTTGTTTGAATTACTATTTTATTTAAAAAGTCGAAATATTTAATACAATATTTGTAGATTTTCGACAATTTATTTATTTACTATTAATAACAGATGCGAGTTATAGCTTGTTTAGACAGAGAATTTTGTCTTAAATCTATTATTAACTACTATAACTATAATTTGCAAATAGAACAAAAAGAGAATCGAGAAATATATTAAGCTCGAAATTAATTGCGTTGCAAACTTTAGTATTGCGCAATTCAATAAAAAATTAATTAACTTGTCGAAATTATTGTATATTAAAACATATATAAAAATATTAAAAAAATAGCAAATCTATCGAGATACAAAAAGAAATTGTTTACAATTTTTAGACTTAAAACAAGATCGAGATAGATACTCTAAGTTTAGCAATCAAATACAAATAAACAAAATTATTAACTTTACAATTAAAGATATTCGATATTTAGCTATTGCAAAAAGATAAATTGTCTAAACTAATCTAAAGTTGTACTACAATACACAAAAATAACAAGCAAAAAAAATAATTGTATATATTTGAATTTTTAAAAATACTAATAAGATCTAAATATTGTCTGCAAACTATTTCTATCTTAACTAATTTTTTTAAAAAAGTATAAAAAAGATATTATTTTTTAAAAAAGATATTATTTTTTGCTGTTATTAAATTTGTTTATTTCGAATATATTGTTGTCTATCTAGAAAACTTAAAGTTAGATCTTAAGATTTATATTAAAGTTATAAACAATTGTTAGAAATATATTGCAATAGAAGTTTTTTAAATTAACAAGTTATTTAAAGACAATACAATATTTGTTGTCGACAATAAGTATATCTATAAAAATAATAAGCTATATTTTGTATCGAAAACAACAGTTCTCGATTATAATTAAATTTCTATTTAGAAACACAATAAGATCTCGATACTATTTAAGTTTGTTTGCGAAAAAATAAAATATTAGTCAGTTAATTTTCTTCAATTAATTTATAACAATAATTTTTCGAAAATACTTGCTTTTGTTGTTGTTTTTAATTTTTAATATTGTAGAAAGATAATTTTTGTTGTAGATAGAAATTAAGAAAAGTATTGCAATAAATTGCTAATAGAAGATGCGAAAATTTTTTTAAGCAAATAGCGTTTTTAGAATTTTGCTAACAATAGAATAAAAATACTACAATAAAATTTGAAATTTTAAAATATTTTATTTTCTCTTGTATCTATTAGATAGCTTGTTTAATTTCTATACAAATTTTTTTTTAATTTGATTAGTTTACTTATCGCTACAATAGTATTAATTTAGAATAGAGAAATCTCTATTTTGCAACTCGATATTTGTGTAATTGCAAGCAAAGAAAATATGCAACTAAAAAAAAAAAAAAAAAATATTAGAAAATACAAAAGATTGTATAGTTTGTTAAACTTATTTAACAACAATCGAGTTCAAAATACTATTTAAAGTTGAGTTTTCTAAAATTGTTTGTAGAAACAATATTTTTAAAATAAAGCAAGAATTTTCTAAATATAGTTCTAAATTACAAGTTGAGTTTTAGTAGTTGCAAGAAGTTTTTATATAGCAATAGCAATAATTGTATTTTTTGTATTAAGATTTTCGTGCACAATCTGCGCTATTTTTTCGAAGTTATAAAATAGAAACTTGTATTGTCTAACAATATTTATAATATTGTAATTAATTTAAAAGTAATTTTAAATAATATTGTAAGCAAGATCGAGCTACGCAAAGACTATATTGTAAAAAATAAAAAATATAATTTAATCGACAAAGTTAATTAACAATTACAATAATTTATAACAAATTATGTTGTCTTTGTAGTTAAGATTTCAACAACAACAAAAACAAATAATATAGTTTTTTTTGTACAGTTTATTGTATTGCGTAAAAGCAATATTGTCGAAAATAAACTACAATATTTGTATAAAAGCGCTAATTATAACAAAATATTGTTGCTACTACTTTAACAACGCAAACTTGAGATAATTTGTATTTAAATAATATTAAGTAGCAAGTATCTTAAAAGAAAGAAACTATTAATTAATATTAACAAATATAAATATTATTGTCTCGACAATTAAAAGAATAAAGTACAGACAATATTTAATCGAAATAGAAGATAAATAAAAAATATTAATTAAAAAGAAAATATCTTTATTGCAAATTGTAAGAACTTTTTAAAAAATTACAAAATCAATTTTAAAAAATTTCTCGAACAGAATTTGTATCTATTATAAATTTAGAATTTGTTAATACTTCTAACAAAAATTGTAGAAGAAATTGAATTTAAGATTTCTCTTTAATATATTTGCAATATATCTTTTGATTCTATTCAACTAATTAATAAAACAGCTCTTTAGATTGTAAAAATAAAGTGCTAAATTTAAAATTTCGACAAAATAAAATTTAAGAAAGAGTTAAGTTGCAGTGTCAAAATAATAAAAGATGCAATTTCTTTTGCAATTGATTTTGTGCAATTGCTAAAATATATTGTTGAAAAATAAAATAATCTCTAGATAGATATTGAAGAAAATATTGATTTGCTAAAAGTTGTATTAAAAATATTTTAATATTTAATATTTCTTGTAACTAGTCTATTTCTCGTAAATGCGCAAAAAATTGTTGTAAAAAAAATCGAGATTGCTATCTAAGTTTGTGTTAATAAATATAAAAGAATATTTTGCTTTAAAGTATTGTAAGTTGTTGCAAAAAACAAAAATATTTTAAAACTACTTTTTCTAGTAGTTGAGACAAAAAACTTTTTAAATTAAAATAATATTAAAATATAGAGAGCTGTTAAAATTGTAGAAAAAATTCTCGATACTATAATTAATTCAAACAACAAATATTTTTGTTGAAAAAATATTAAATTAATATTAAAGATATTGAACAAAGACTTTACAAGTCTTAAAAAAAATATTTTGTTAAAAATAAATCTTCTAATCGAAGTTTTGCAAAAACAAAGTAAAATATTTGAAAAATTCTATTTAATTAACAAGAACTTTTAGCTCGATTTAGAATGTTTTTAGATTTTTAATTAAAACAAAATATTGTAGCTCTATATTGTAATCGATACTCTTTATAAATATCTCTTCTTGTATATATACGCAATTCAGAATATTGTCGAAATTAAAAAAATAATGCTACAAAATTATAATATTGCAATTATATTGATAAAGAACAGACAAAACACAGTTGTTGTATTAAATATATTAAAAGAATTTTTTAATATAAATAAATAACTTGGTTTTTCGAGTTATATAGAAGAAAAAAATATAGATAGTGTAGTTTTAAACTTTGTTGTTTAATTTCTATTCTAGACAAAGCTGCTTTGTCTAATATATTGCGAGATTATTAATTAGAATTTTGAAATTCTCTTTGTTTCGAAAAAGAAAAGATAGAAAATAGAAAAACTAAAAATTGCTACGTATAACAAAAAGTATAGCAATTTATACAACAAAATTGTTCGCATTTTAGAATCGACAAAAAATACAACAACTAAAAATATCTATTGTCAAAAATTAAATCTTCGATTTAGCAAAGTTTAGCTTTTTGACACAATTGTCGATTAATAAAGCGTGTCAATTTATTGCTATATAGTTATTGCTAAATCTATCGCAAGAAAAAGAATAGTACAAATATAAAAAATTGCACAATTGTTGTAGAATCTGCTTTCAAACATTAAATATTAAAAATAGTTAACTATCTTTTGCAAAAACAGAATATTCGAAAAAGAATTAAAAAGTCTTTGTATATCGAAATACTTTGTTAACAAATAAGTAGATATTAATTTAAGATATAGATACAAACTTATTACAATTGTAGCTAGAGATAAAGATCTAAACAATAATATTGTTTGCAATATAAATTCAAATATTATTTGTAGCTAACAACAAGAAAGTAACTACAAAATCGATATAAAAGTAAAAAACAATCGAAAAATAACAAAAATCAACAAAAATAACTAATAATATATAATTGATTTTGTTTTTCGACTAAACAATATTGTAGAAATCTAAATAGATTTTTGCGTCTCTTTAACGTCTTTGTCGAAACTAAAACAAAAAATTATAGTTCTTAATAAAAATAAAAATATCTTTATTGTTTAAACAGAGTGCGTTGCTATATTTGCAATCTAACAAACAAAATCGACTAAACAATTTAAATAAATTGTTATAGTATAGAGACAAATTGTTGTTTTCTCTATTTGTTAGTAATAAAACTCTTTGTTTGTCAATAAACAACAATAGAGAAAATAACAAACAACAAATATTGTAGTCAATATTGTTTACAAACAACTTCCGATCTTCTGTATTAATATTATCGATAATATAGAAAAAAAAGTCGATATTTGATAAAATCTATAAAGAGAACAATGTTTTACTAAAGTATTTACGAAAACGTTCGAGAGCAACAAAAATCTTATTTCTATTTTGTTTATATATTATTGAAATTCGACTTTTAATATTAATATTGTTTCTATATTTTTAAGTAATATCTAGTAAATATTTAGCAACAATAGCAGAATATATAATTTAAAATGTTTGTTTAAAAGATACAATTTAACTATTGTTGCTAATTGTTCAAAATATATCGATATCTAAATTAAAGAAAAAATTAATAATAAAGTATTATATCGATAGATCTTAAGAGCGTTTTTACAAACAACAACAACTCGACAAAAAAAATTTAATCTTAAAAAAAAAAACTCGACAATAGCAAAAAATAAAATTAACTAAACAAAGAAACAAAAAATAGAAAGAGAGAATTAATTTCTAAAAAATACAATACTAAAGCTTAAAACAAAATATCTGAAAATAGAGAGTACAAATTAATATATTACAACAAAATAAACAGTTAGATTGTTTGCAATTCTAAAATTTGTTCTAAAATAATTAGAGAGATAGTTGCTCGAAGCAACTATAGCAATTTTAAAATATTTGTTTTCAATTGTTTTTTGTAAATCTAAAGAATCTTCGATCTAAAATAATATTTTTTGTATAAACAACAATAATAAAACAGCAAATATAAAGTATCGAGTTTGATTTCAGCTAAAAGCGAAAGATCTTTAAGTATTTTGCAAAAAAATATAGATATAGAAATTCGATCTAAAGAGCAAAATATTAGACTTCGAGCTTGCGATCTCAACAACAATAGAAAGTAAAAAAGATATATTAAAAATCGAAAAAAGTTTAATATAACGCAAAATACTATTGCTAAATAGCAACAAAAAAAATAGAGTTAGAATATTAAATATAAAAATATTTTGTTTTTTTAAAGAACTTTTCGATTTTAAACAATTTGTCAATTTTAACAAACTTTGTTTTAAGAAAAAAATTAATTTTGAAAAATTTGTAGACAAAGCAATACAAAATAGAAATACAATACAAAAATCGATATCTTAAATAGATTAAGAGCTAATTTTAGCAATATTGTTTTTACTTATTGCTAAACTTAAATCGATAATTAAATAATTTTTCTCAAATACAAAAATAGAAGAGCAAGATTGCTAAAAAGAAGCAAAAGATATAATTTCGATAAAACAAATAATATTAACAATTGAAAAGATCTTAAATATCTCTTAATTGCAATAGAAGCGCTTAATATTGCAACAATCGAAATTGAATTCTACAAATAACAATAAGAAAAAAGAATTGCAAAAACAAAATTCAAAAACAAATAAAAATAGAAATTCGAACAATATTGTTGTTGCAAAAGATTTCTCGAAGATCTTCTAAATATATAGAGAGTGTCGAAATTTCTTGTCGACAACAATATTGATTTCGAGAGAAAATATTTCTTTCGAGACAATTTGTAGACGTCTGCATTCTCGAAAAGATTAAAAATCGTAAAAACTAAAGAAAAATAGCAAACATAAAATAAGATCGAATATACTCTCGACAAAAGCGCTAATTGCTACAAAAACAACTAAGAAAACAAGCGCGTTATCGAACGCAACAAAGTTGTACAATAGATTCTTGTTAATTTAGTTTGTCTATTCGACTTTAAGAGTCTATATTCTGACTCTTTTGTTTGTATTAACTTTTTGTTGTGCTTTCTTTTTAATTGTTTTTTGTTCGACAAAATCGATAAATTTGAAAAAATATCTTTTTTTCGACTTTAACAATAGAAGAGTAGACGTCAAAAATACAATAGAAACGCGCTATATAATAGTAGTCGAACAAAAATATCTAATAGATAGCAATAGAAGATTTTAGAAAAAATAAAAATTAACAATTAATACAAACAGAAACTAGCAATAGCTATTCTCGCAAACAAATAATAGAAGCAATAGAAAATCGAATTTTTTTTTTAAAGAAATAAGAATTGTTAACAAAGAAACAGAAAATTTAGAAAAAATTAACAATAAGAGATTATAATCTAGCAAATATAGCAAGTTTGAAAATTGACAAGATTGAGCAAACGCTTTGAATTAGAAGAATCGCAATAAAGCTAATATTGCTAATAGAGAAACTATATTTCTTGAATTTCGAGATTGCAATTAAGATAACGTAGAGCAATTGTTCGATTTGCTTTTCGATTAAAGTAAAAGTATTGCAAACTAAATAGACAAATTTTGTCAATTAATATATATATAGATTAATGCTATTTTTAAGAAATTTGATAATTTAGTTATTTTAATAGCGTGCAGTTTGATTGCAATTCGCAATTGATGCTTTTGTTTTAAATTGCAATATTGTCGAATTTTGTTGTTAAAATACTAAGATATTCGAGATTCGAATATAGAAAGCAATGCAAGAGATCGTATAAGACTTTCGCTTGCGCTAATAAGACGCAATTCGATTCGAAAAAAAGTAAAAAAGAGAAAAGAACTAATTAATAAATAAAGACAATAGCGTCGATTGTTTAAGTAATAGCGTTTATAATATAAAATAGTAGCAACAAAAACAGACAAACGCAGAAAGAAGACAAATATCAAGACAAGAGTTAAATATACAATGCTGTGTGCGAGCTCGACAACATTATAATAACTATATAAGAACAAAAAATTATCGCAATAATAATAAGAAGACTTTCTATTGCGCAGATTCGACGAAACTTAATTTCCGATTGTTGGCGCAAATCTTCTGGAGCAGATCGATCGCGCGCCCGAATAGCTATATATAGCGCCCGCACGCTCGCGTTAACTCTAACTCTTCGTCCTATATTATAACAATCTATTTGATCTCAATCTTCTCTTAAAATAATTTCTAGCAAATAAACTTTTTATATTTAATTTGAATCTAGCTCTTTTTCTTTTTTAAACGCAAAACTTGCTAGAGTTTTAAACAAATTTATTGTAATTTCTTTTAGAAATAGTAGATTTAACTAGATTTTAATTAGATTAACTTAGATTGTTAACTAAATAATATTAAACTTATATTATCTATTAGAGTCTACATTTTTAAGTATTGTTTTTGTATCTTGTAATTAAGAACTTGATTGCGCAATTTAAATCAAATACTTAACTATAGAAGTTAACTAATTTGCGAGTTTAATATTACACAATAACGCGAAAGACAATTAGCTATTTTTTGTAAACAATAAACTTGCGCTTGCACTTTTTGTTATAAACAATATATTTTTTACTCTTTCGATCAACAAGAACAAGAGAGAAGATTGCAAGATTTAAACAAATAATATTAATTAATAGATATTTGCAAATCTAAGAACTCGCTATATTATAGCACAATATTGCTTTTTAATTTTAACAAAATATCTAATATTGTTAACAATATACTACAAACGCTTTTAGCAATTTTGTTTTATATTTAAAAAAATCTACAATTTACAAGAATTAAAAATAAAAGATTTGTTAAAAGCAATAAATATAATTAGATAAAAGTATCTTTTAGAGTTGTACTATATAAGCAATTTTTAATCTTCTATTTGTTATTCAATTATTAATATTATCTAAATTTAGTTTGATAATTATAATATATTTCAAAGATTCTTTAATATATTAATATAATTGTCGATTTATTTTCTATTAATTATCGAATCAATTTAAGCTTTTTATACAAGTTTAAAAATCTCGAATCTAAATAGTCTTTAAACTTAAGTTGTAATATTAAAAGTAAGCAAAGATATCTTTCTCTACTATTGTTGCAAAAACACAATATAAATTAAGATTATTTGCGAATTAATTAACAAAAGTAATAAACTTAGATAGACTAAATTCGATAAAATATATAATCGAGAATTGCGACAAACAAAATAAACTTAAAAAGATTCTCTATTTATTTTGTTATATAATTAATACTTGTAAAAGCAAACAATCTAAATATAGTTTAAAAACAATCTTAACAATACAAAAATTCTAGAATCTTGTTAACAAGACAACTAGATCTACTTTTGTTTTTGTCTATTAATATATATTATATATCTATTTTCTTCGAATTTAAAACTTTGTGTTTATAGTTTTTGTTTCTTTTGAATTCTCTATTATACAATTGAATAACTCGAATAGAAAGATAGAAAAAAGATTTTATAACAAAAACAAAAATTAATTAATATTACTTAATATAGCTTAGAGTTACAAGATATTGCAAATTATATTTCTTTCTTATTGTAATTTATTTGTTCTTACTTGTTATAAATAATTAATTAAAATAAAAAACAAAATATATTGCAAAAAACTCGAATATACTAGTAAGACTTAACAAACTTTTATTATCGATTAATTAAATATTTTCTTTATATTATTATATTATTTCTTTTGTTTATCTAATAGTATAATCTCGATATTTAATATTTATATTAATTAAGAGTTTTTGTATTATTGCTATCTTGTTTCTCGAATTATTAATTAATTTTGCAAACAAAGATAGCTTATCTATAGAAAATCTATTAGTATATTTTTTTTTCTATTTCGATTAATCTTTTACTCTAATTTATTATTAGCAAAAACTAATTTGTTACTATCGATTTTAAACAAAAAACTTTTCTATTTTTGTTTTTTAACAAAATTGCAATAAGAAGCAAAACAAATAATAGAAACAATCTTTGTTAACTAGTATATACAAAAAGAAGATTATTTATAAACAATTATAACAACAACAATTTATATTTAACGTAAGATTAAATTCTATATCTAAAATATAGATAGATTTTTCTAATTGTATTTATATACTTTATTAAGTAATTTAATTTGTAAAGTTCTTAATAATTTATATGCTATAAAATAGAAAATTTTGTAATTCGACTTATAATATTTTTAATAATTAATTTAATTATTGTTTTTTTGTCTTTTAGCTACAATAGTCTTGTCTTTAATTATCGATAAGTTTGCTAATTATAGCAATTTTACAAAGTGCAACACAATTAACTAGATCAAAAACTATCGAAGTTAACAATACTAGAGCAAGTTTATAATTTATTAAGAATTTCTATCTTTATATAGTATATAATATATTTGTAGCAAATAGCAATTAAGAATAGATTCTCTATAAACAACTTTTACTTAAATTGTTTTTTGCAACTTTAAGTGTTAATATTAATTGTTTATTGCTATTTACAAATTTGTTTAATTATACTTATTAGTACAAGATATTAAAAGCGTTTAAATATTGCAAAAATCAAATTAACTCAAAATTATTCTAATCGAATTTTAACAGCAATTGTTTTCAAAAAGAGAAACTTGTTTTTAATATCGAGTTATTCGAGCAAATATTAACTTAGATTTGTTTTGTTTTATTTCTATTCTAATTTTACAATATTCTAAAGAGTTTTTTGCAATCTTAATTGATTATTTTTTCTCTATTTTATTGCAATCTATATTTATCGAACTATTTAATAGAATTTTAGAATATAAATAGTAAAAACAATTATGCAATTAATTTAATTAATAGTGTTGCAATAGTATTAAGATAGATTGTATTTTTTGTAATATTCTTTGTTAATATTACAAACTATATTATTTTAATACAAGTTTATAATTTATCGAAAATTTAACACAACTCTTATATTAATAGTATCTTAGTCTTTAAATATAATTGCAAAATTTGTTATTTTTGTAATTAATATTAGTTTGTGTTTCTAGAAACTTTGTCGATATAGATATTAATTTAAATCGAAGAAAATTAAAGATAATTAATTTTTTGCTCGAAGTTGTCTTAAAAGTATTTTAATTATATATTTTGTCTAGTATATTTTGTTTGTTTTTTAAGATATTTTAATTAATTAACATTTCTAAACTATTCTTTGTCTTATTACTTAAAACATTTTTATTAAATACAATATTGTTTAACTTAACTTCAATATTTGTTTTAATTCTTTTAATATATTCTCTTTTTCTTAAGTATTGCTATTATAATAGCAACAAACAAACGTATAACAAAATATATAAAGTATACAAAAGGAAATTTGTGCTAGAAAGTAAATATAAGAAAAGAAAAAAAATCGAACAAAAATAAAAACGCTCTTTTAAACAAAAGTTGTTATAACAAAAACAACAAATAAAATCAAATATATATACTATAGTTTTCAATCTAAAACAAACAATAATTAAGACAAAAAATTTTTGCAAACAACTTTTCTCTTGATTGTTCTTAATAGCAACAAATTTGGTTTTAAGTTTTTGTTGTTGTTTATAGATCAATTCGACTATTTTTATTAGTATTAAAAATTGAGAACACTTGTGCTTGATAACTAGTTTAGTCTATTATTGCTCTAGTTAAATCTTAATAGCAATTGTTTTCGAAAAGAGAGTTTGTTTCTAATATCGATTTCTTTAACTAATATCGATTTATATCTTTGTCTTGTTTAATATTTGTACGCTTCGATTTTTTGATTTTCTTTAATGCAAAATAGAGTCTAGTATTGTTGTTATTAATATTAAAACAAACACTACTTATTAATATACTAGCTATTCGAAAGTTAACAATTATTAATCTTAATTGTTTAAAAACAAATTAATTATCTTTAAGACAAAGCAATTTTCGCAAACGTTTTAGTGTTTGCAATACAAGTACTTTCTTGTTTGCTATTAGTTATTGTCTTGTTAGCTAGTATATATATATGTTTTGTACAATAAACGTGTTGCTTCTAACTAACAAGACAATCTCTCTAAAAATAACTATATATATATATATATACAAGATATACATATATATTAAGAGATTGTTTTAATATTTAAGCAAGTAAATTTGTTTTGCTTAATATTTTATATCAAGCTAGATATTGTTTTGTCGATAGTTCTATTGCTATTATTGTTAATCAAAAAAACAACTATAGCAATATTTGCTATCGACTATAACAATCTCTAGATATCTAGATTTTAGAAAAAATATAAATATAATTGATAAATCTAGTAATATATAATATACTTATCGCTAGTTATAGCTAACTTAAATAGCAAGAAAATTGTTTGCAAACAACTTGTATATAATATTTTATTAATAATATCAAGTTTGAACTTAAAACTTTAGACAATATAAATAATTAAATTAGCAAAACTTGTTTAACTACTATTTTTTGATAGTATGTCTTAAGAATATTGCAGAATTTCGAGATTTGTTCGATACAATTGTCTCGACAATATATTTTGAAAATATTGTAAAATCTCGAGATTCGCTTAATACAATTGTTTTGACAATACATCTTAAGAATATTATAGAATTTCAAGATTTGTTCGATACAATTGTCTCGACAATATATCTTAGAAATATTGCAAAATCCCAAAATTTGTTCGATACAATTGTCTTGATAGCATATCTTGAAATATTGCAGAATTTCAAGATTTGTTCGATACGATTGTCTCGACAACATATTTAGAAATATTGTAGAATCTTAAGATTTGCTCGATATATCGAAGAAGTTTGTCAAAATTAAACAAACAAATTAAACTAATCTTTTTAAGAAATTCTCTTAATATTAAATATTTTGACACTTGTAATACAAGCGTTTTCTTGTTTGCTATTAATTATTGTCTTGTTAGCTAGTACTTGCGTGTATTTAATGCAATAACAATAATTGTGCAAATACTAATTAACAAGTCGATTCTATTTTTGCTTAAAATAACTATATATATATAGAATTATATATATATATATATTGAAGAATTGTTTTAATATTCAATTTTTTAAATATATCTTGTATAGCGTCTCTAGTTAAGTCAAACGTTATTTTGCTAGTAATTTGATTGTTATTATTGTTAATAAGAAAGAAACAAGAATAGTAACTAATACTACAAATTATAATAATAATTATATATTAACTTTCAAGAAAAAATAAACACGCTTAATTAACAATAGAAATCAAATATATAACATTCTCTAGTTACAAATTTCTATTAAAGAGAGAAAGTTATTTTAGAACAACTTTTACAACAATTCTCGACACAAATACAAGATTGTATATTGATACTAAAATTAATATTTGTAACAAGATTTGTTTAACTATTATTTTTGTAAAACGTATTTTAATAATATAGAATCTAGAAATTTATTTTACAAGTTGTTGTATAAATACTAGTTTAGTATCTTTTGCTTGCAAAAATATATTAACAATATTGAAACAAATAATTTAGTTAGTATTTAATATAGTTGCAATTGTTGTTGTATATAATATGTTGTTAAAGAAGCAATATATTGTTGTCTATATACTAGCATAGTAGTTCTTAATAACAATAAGTTTGTTAAAGAGATTACGTTAACAATTCTTAGTTAATTTTTGATTTAATTGCAATTATAAGATACTAATAGTTATTCTTAATCAATTTTGATTTGTTGCAATAGCGTAATAACAAAAATTTGAAAAAAATCTACAATAGTTTTTTCTTTGTCGACGCACGTACTTTTTGGACAACGTTCTATTTATATAGACGAAAACAAAATTGCGCTATTTATACAAGTTTTGTTTGAATATCTTCTTTAGTTTATTATTGCAAATAAGAGCTAAATTGCTTTATTTGTATAAATCTTGTTAAAATGTTTTGTCTATAATAGCAATTAAGAGTTTAAATACTTCTCTTATACAAGTCTCGAAAACTCTATTTTGTATATCTTTCTTCTAATCTTTTAGATCGAACACGCTTGTTTAATTTAAGCAATTTTTCTTGTTTACAAATGCACAAAAGTACAAATAAGAAGAAATAATTTAAAGTTAAAAAAGACTAAATAAATAAAAAAAAATTATACTTAAATACAACTTAAGAAAATAATATATAAAAAGTTGTTGTTAAGTATATAGTATACGCGAATTATATTGAGAAAGATTTAATTGTATATATTTCGCAAATATGTTTGAAATTACTTATTAATAGTATTAAGTTATAGAAAGAATCTCGACTATTGTACAAATATTATTGTTGCAACTTTACAAAAATTAATATTAAAAGAACAAAAACTATTTATAGACAACTCTTGTGATTTGAAACTAAGATTAATATAAATAATAATTGATAATTTTAAAAGACAAGACATAGTATATTACAAGAAACAAATAGTCTTGCTATAAATATTCGATAGTATTAAATAGATTTTTTGCTAGTCTAGATAGTTATTTATCAAAGTAAACTATCTCTAAATGTTGTAAATATCGAGCGTTTATTAATTAATATATTTGTAAATATCTAAAATCTATTTATTTATATGTCGGAATAAGAGTATAATAAGTAAATCGAATAGCTATATTAAGAACTTGGCAACATCTATTTGTAAAAGTATAATAATAACTTAAAGTCTAAGATAGATTAATATTGTAACAACATTTTTTAGAAAATTTAGAGTTTGCGACTTTAAGAGTTAAATATCTTAAATTTTTGCTACAACTATTCTAAGATACAATAGATAAATTGATATAAAAACTAGAAGTTAATATATCGATACTTAATTGTATAGAAAATAGAGATTGTTGTCTATATATAGACAAACACACAAGAATTTGAAAATAAAAAATATAAAAGAAACAAGAGCTCTAAACACTAGAAACAAAAGAGACAACAATTAAACTATTGCAAAGAAGAATACAAATTTGCTATTTATACTTAAATATATTAGAAAGCTCTTTTGATTAACTTTGAACTTCTTTATATTGTTGTTCAAGTAATAAAGCGAGTTGTCGATTTTAAAAGCGCAATAGTTGTAGACAAAGAATTAATTGTAGCAAATCTAGTATTAATAATTAGCAACAACTTAAAAGTAGAACTTTAATATAACGCAAAAATCTTTATACTAGCAATTCTCTTTATTTTCTTCGAAGTCTTGCAAATAGACAAAGAGCTATTAAAAGAGTTATAAAATTAAAAAAGACAAAAGTCTTTATTAATCGATAAATTTAATTTCAACAAGAGAGACTACTCTATTCTTAGATTGTTATTGTTATTATTATTTATATTTTTGTCTTTATCTTTATCTTCAACTTTATTTTCTTTATTTTCAACTTTATCTTTTTTATCTTTAACTTTATCTTTTTTATCTTTATTTTTATCAAAATCTTTAAGTTTATCTTCAAGTTTATCTTTACTTGTAGCTTCAAGTTTATTTTTATTTTTATTTTTATTTTTAATATTAAAGTTAACGTCTTTGTTTCTATTTGCAAAAAATCTATTAGTTTCGAATATATATACAAGTTGTTTATAAACAACTTCTTTGTCGATTTATTACTTATTTGTATATTTCTCTTTTGCATATTGCTTTTATAATTCGATATATTGCTCTTAATATCTTGCGCATTGCTTTTGTTTTTTAATTGTATACAAGTTGTAGATTTGTAGTTGTCAATATATTTATTTTTGATCTTTTCTTGCTTTAGTTGTTTGCTCTCGATTTGTATTAACTTGTCTAAAACTAAAATTAATACAACAAAATATATCGAAAAAAATTGTTTGCAAATTATTTTTGTCAAGAGAGCAAAAAATCTATTTGTTAAGTATATTTATAATTTAAGAGTTAACGCTTTTTGCAACAAACACAATTTCTTAAAATCGAGTTTCTTGCGAAATTTAACTTCGACAAAAAAACTATTTTTAGTGTATAAATTCTAGACATTAATTTACTTTTTGCAAAAGAATTTTTAATTAAATTGCTAAATATACAAATTTTTGTATTTAAGACTAAGTATTCGCATTTGCACGAATATATTATTATAGAGATTGCTATTATTATTTGTCTTATTTAGATTGTTAAATTGCTATTGATCAATTTCCTTCTACGTAACAATTATATTGTTCTATTTCGCAATAATTTTAATCTACTTTCTAGTAATAGTAGTCTAAATTATCTAGTTATATATATAATCGACAATAATTATCTAGATAAAATATAGTTAAATCTATTTTATATATAAGATACAATTGTTATTTTAGAGCGCAATCTAAATCTAGTTAAAGATATCGAAAAAGCAACAATTGCTATAATTGAATTGTAGATTGTAGCTTATAAACAAGATACAAAAAGATATAACAAAAGTATTGACAAAACTATAGATATTGTTGAATATATCGATAACAATTTTTTGTTTTGCAATCTTGTAATTGTTTTAAATATTAAGTACGTTATATTCGAGATTAACAAGATAAAACTTTATTAGCTATTATATTAAAAGTTAATTGCAAAATATAAAAAGTTTGCAATTATTAAAAATATATATATAATATATAAGATTTATTAAGAATTAAAGCTTAATAAAGAAATGCGCAATATAAATAGCAAGACTTTAACAAAAGATCGAATTAAAATATTGAGCAAAGACGCGAGTTATTTAGTAGTAATAAGTAATGTCGAGATTACAAAAATTTTTATATTATACAATAACGTTTTTTGTTGTTTTAGAGATCTTTTTTATCTAGTAGAAATAATTGAGTTCGAACAATACTATTGTATAATAGAGACAATAATAGTTGACAAAACTTTTAAAAGTTGTTTTCTTTTTTTTGTTGTAGTTTTTGCTAAGAGTATCAACAATCTACTAATAGACGTAAAAATACTTAGTTGTCTTTCTAGCGCTTAATTGCAATTTTATATAGTATTATTTGCTATATAAAAGATTCTAATTAATGCGAACAAAACAATTGTTAATGTTAAGAATAATTGACGCGAACATTCGACATATATAAAAGAGCGTAAGAATTGAAAGAAGTAGCTTGCTAATTATATCTAAATTAATTTGTTTATTAATTATTGATAATATAATGTATTTGTAAAACGTTCGCGAATCAAAAAGTTAACAATATATCGACAAATTTGCAACAATTAATAGAGAGCGCTATATCTCTCGAAAAGCAATCTTATATTTAATAAGAATTAAAATATTGCTCTCGAAATTAAAACAAATTCAATTCTTGTTATAGAGAAGATCGAGTAAATTTTCAAAATTGTTTGATTTGTTAAGTATAGATATAGTTGTTAGCAAATTAATAAAAAGTATTGCAAGATTTTTAACACTTTTGTAGACAAAAGTGTTAAAATATTTGAGTTTTTGAATTTTGTTACAAATAATGCGTTCGAAAACACTAGAGTACTTATACTAAATTATATTTAAAATATTTGTATCAAGAATCTCGACATTATTGAAATTCTTAATAGTATTCTCTTTTTTATTAACAATATTTTAATATTTTCGATATTTTGTCTTAATCTTAATGCGCTTAAGATTTGTATATTTTTGCAAATAAAAAAAATAACAACACAACTAAATAGTATAAAATATAAAGACAATATAGAGTAGAATCGATAAATTGTTTAACAAATTAAATATATATTGCAAAAGATCTCTTAATTGTATTTTGAGCGTATACTATTAATTTAAATAGTTGTTAATGTTACAACAATCAACAAAGTACTTAAAGCGCAAGATAGAAAAACAGTTTTAAATTTTCTTCTTTTATATCTATATAGTAGTCGAGAAAACTACAATTAAGATAGAGCAATAAACTTGTCAACTAAGTTGTTGCGCTATTTTCAAGTACTTTTTATAGAGATGTTTCTTCAATCTAAACTTTAAATTATTGTTAGAAGTTTTATTTATTAATAAGAAAATTAATAGCTAATACTTATTTATACTATTGTTTAAATTCTTTTTAATCTTTTTTATTTTAATGTTTTTAATTATCTTATTAGATATTAAAAATAAACAAGAGCAAATATTGTCTATAAATAGCTTATAATTATTCTTAAATATAAACTTGTTTGTTGCAAAGAAATTGAAGAGACAAAAGTTGTTTGCAAATAACTTATATTCTTCGAATATCGAAATCTCTTTTTTCAAAATTATAAAAACTATAAAGAATAGTACAATTACAATCTTGTCTAGATCTATATTGTTGTATAATATTTATCTATTTAGCAACTATTCGACTTAATATATTTATGTTACAAAGACAACTTAATACGCTTTTAAAGTGTGTTTAATAGATTTGAATACTAAGATTTTGAACAATATTGTAATTTTTGCAACAAGAGCGTTATTGTAGTTAAGATTATAGTTGTTGTTAGAATCGAAGTCGACAACTAGTTGAGATAGTTTTAATAAAATAACAATATATTGTTCGAAAAATATTTTGAAGAAAAGAGATTCAATAAAATTAAAATAAAAAACAATACAAATCTCGCTATATTTGAAAGCAATTGCAATTATTGTATTTAGCGTTGTTTGCAATTTCCAAAAATAACAACAAATCTAATCAATAATTTGAACATTCTAGTTAAGAGTTTCTTTGTCGACAATACAAGTAAGAGCATCAAGTGCAAAATTGTTGTATAGCTATTTTATAACAACAATTGTCTAGATGTTAATTTTGACAATAGTTAAAACAATACTAACGCTATCAATTAGTAAGAGAGAAAATAATACTTGTATTTTTGCACTAATTAGTTCGATTACTTTTGTGTGTTTCTTAACTATTATAATTGAATAAAAGTTGCGCAAGTTTGTTTGCTTTAGATTGAAAATTACAATAGCAACACTTTTAATAAAATCTTTCTAAAATTCTTTAAAAATATTATTAAACTTTTGTTTAATCTACGCAACAATATTTTAAAAGATAACAAAATCTTGTATCTTTGTTTGCAAATTAACAACTTCTAATTTTTGCTTTTTTTTTTACAAAGTTGTTGCAAGCTAGTTATTTTTTGTATCTATATATAGATAGTTAACGTATAAATAAATTGTTTGCTTAACTATTAAAGTATCAAATAATTCGCAAACTAGTTTAATCTTTATTTTGATTAAAATTAGATAGACAAATATTTAAGCAAAAATATTTTAAAAGTATATAATATCGATGCTAGATTTTTTCAAGCTATATTGTCAATTATATTGTAGTACGTTGAAAACTTTGTACTAATTCTTCAAGATATAGTTGTAGAATTTGTTTGACGTCTTCGATACTAAAATGTGCAAAATAGCAACAATTGTATTTTGCGTTATTTTCGCTATTGTATCTATAGCAATTTTTGAATTAAAGTAAAGCACTTGAAATATAATAACTATCTAGAAATAGTATTCTTAATTGTTGCTAAAAATAGTATACAATTCGATATTAAAAAGAGATAGAATATATAGAAAAAAATCTATTCTAGTATTTTAATTTTCGAGCTATACAAAGATCTTATTTAAGAGTTAATATTTTAAAAATTTGACGTTCTTAACAAAGAAGTTGTATTGTTAATTCTCTTGCTATAGTTGTAGAGTTTTCTTGATTCTATTGTTGTTTTCTAAAATAGTATTGCGCAAAGCGTCGATATTTAGCAATTCGAGATATTTGAACAATGTTTGCTTATTAACTTCGAGACTTATATTAATTACAAAAATGTTTCAAGAATTCTTATATAAAACTTTCTTTTTTAGTATTTTTAAATTTTAAATAATAACGATAAATTTATTTCTTTTCGACAATACTAGTTTGTTTGTATACGCAATTTTAACAATTAATATTGCAACAATATTGTCTAGCTTGAGCTTTCGAGATATTGAAGCGAAAATTATTTGCAAACTACAAAATTAGTTTAAAATGCAAATATCTAAAACAAAAGTTGTTTACAAATTGCAATTTTTATTTAATGCAAAATTATTTAAAATTAGATCGAAATATTACTAGAAGCTCAAATAAAGTAATCAAAAAATTGTTTGAACAAAATCTATAATTTTGAACAACAAGAAGTTGCAGCTATAATTTGATATATATTAGTATAATTAGTAAAGCAAAGCAATTAACGTAGACGCAAAAACGAGCGAAAGCTAACAAAAAGTAAAAAGAGTAATATAAGCTACAAATAATTGCAAGTTTAGAAAAAAACAAGAATACAATTAAGAATAATTCGAAGCTCTAGCACTAAATTGTATTAAGAACAAAATACTATTTGCAATTAATTTTTGTCGCTCTCGAGACAATATAAGATTCTAAGAAGTTTACAAAGTAAAACAAGATAAAGAAACAAAATCTTTGTATTAAATTAATATTAAACTTTATTTTGCTAATACTACTAGATTTGAGCGACAAAGAGTCGAAAATCAATTGTAAATCTTGTAGAATCAAAAATCAATCTATCTATATTGCACAAAGATCTATCAAAAGCGCGTTAAGAAAAATCTACTATTTTTATAAATTTCTTAATTATTGATTTTTGATACTTCTTGTGCTTAAACAACAATATTTAGAATTTGCAATATTTGTTTTTAAAATCTTGATATTTTAGCTTTTTATTTTATATAAAGAGATTAAAGATACAATCTTTGTAATTGCTTTTTAATTAATTCGATAAATTGCAATTGTTTGCAAACAACTTGTGTCGCAACAAATTTATATCGACGCAATAAACAAAAATGTTAAGAAGATAAAAAAAAATAAAAATTGTTAACTAATATAAGATTATTATAATCTAATATAATTTAGAAGTATTATACAATCAAGATTTGAAATACTTAATCTCTTTGTTTAAAATAGAAAACAAAGTTGCTAATCTAAACTATTTAGCAACACGAAAAGAGTGCTAAAGACAAATAGACTACTTAAGACTTTTATATTATATACGTGTTAGACATATTGCTTTGTTTTAACTACAATATTTTAATAAAATATATCAATAAACAATACTATATCGATTTGAAATACTCTAGAACTCAAGTATTAACTATATAGAGAAATAGATTCTAAGTTTTTTGCAATTAATTGTAGTTTTTTTTAAAATCGATAAATTGTTAATTATAAACTAACGTCTAGAAATTAGTCGCACTAAGTATTTTGTTTGTTTTAAACTAGTATATTTATAAATGTAGATAACTTAATTCTAACTAGAACTCTAATAGACAAAAAGTGCAATATTAAGATACAATAATTTAATATAGTAGACTTTAACTAAAGACTAAGAGTTCTATAAATTATTTTATTATTAAATTGTAATACTAAAACAATAATTAAGAAAACAACAATATAGATTTGCGAAAACAATCGAGAGATTAATAATTAAGTTGCTATTCAAATTACTATCTTATTTGAAAAGTTAAAATACTTAATACAATATTTGTAAATTTTTGACAATTTATTTATTTATTATTAATAATAGATACAAGTTATAGTTTGTTTAGATAGAGAATTTTGTCTTGAATTTATTGTTAACTATTGTAACTATAACTCGCAAATAAAATAAAAAGAGAATCGAAAAATATATTGAGTTCAAAGTTAATTGTGTTGCAAACTTTAGTATTGCGCAACTTAATAAAAGATTAATCAACTTGTCGAAATTATTGTATATTAAAGCGCACGTAAAAGCACTAAAAGAACAACAAATTTATCGAAATATAAAAAGAAGTTGTTTGTAGTTTCTAGATTTAAAACAAGATCGAAATAGATACTTTAAATTTAACAATTAAATATAAATAAACAAAATTATCAATTTTATAATTGAAGATATTTGATATTTAACTATTGCAAAAAAATAAATTGTCTAAGCTAATCTAAAATTGCGCTACAATATATAAAAATAACAAGCAAAAAAAATAATTGTATATATCTAAATTTTTAAAAATACTAGCAAAATCTAAATATTGTTTGCAAACTATTTTTGTCTTAACTAATTTCTTGAAAAAAGTGTAAAAAAAGTATTATTTTTTGTTGTTGTCGAATTCGCTAATTTCGAATATGTTGTTATCTATCTAAAAGACTTGAAATTAAGTCTCAAGACTTACGTTAAAGTTATAAACAACTATTAGAAATATATTGCAATAGAAATTCTTTAAATCGACAAGCTATTCGAGAGCAATACAATATTTATTGTCGACAATAAGTGCATTTGCAAAGATAATAAGCTGCATTTTGCGTCGAAGACAATAGTTCTTAATTGTAATTAAATTTCTATCTAGAAGTGCAATAAGATCTCGATACTATTTGAGCTTGTTTGCAAGAAAATAAAGTATTAACTAGTTGATTTTCTTTAATTGATTTATAACAATAATTTTTCGAGAACGTTTGTTTTTGTTGTTGTTCTTAATTTTTGGTATTGTAAAAAGATAATTCTTGTTGTAGATAAAAATCAAAAAAAGTATTGCAATAGATTGCTAATAGAAAATGCGAAAAAAATTTTAAGCAAGCAACGTTTTCAAGATTTTGCTAACAATAAAATAGAAGTATTGCAATAGAACTTGGAATTCCAAAATATTTTATTTTTTCTTGTATTTATTAGATAGCTTGTTTAACTTTTATGCGAAAAGTCTTCTAACTCAATTAGCTTACTTGTTGCTACAATAATATTAATTCAAAATAGAGAAACTCTTGTTTTGTAACTTAATATTCGCGTAATTGCGAACAAAAAAGATGCGCAATTAAAAGAGAAAAAGCTTAAATATTAAAGAGTGCAAAAGATTGTATAGTTTGTTAAGTTTATTTAACAACAATCGAACTTAAAACGCTATTTAGAGTCGAATCTTTTAAAACTACTTATAGAAGCAATATTTTTAAAACAAAGCAAGAATTTTTTAAATATAGTTTTAAATTACAAGTTAAACTCTAGTAGTCGCGAGAAACTCTTACGTAACAATAATAGCGATTGCGTCTTTTACGTTAAGATTTTTGTACACAACTTGTATTATTTTTTCGAAGTTGTAAAGTAGAAGCTCGTGTTGTCTAACAATATTTATAATATTGCAATTAACTCGAAAATAATTTTGAATAATATTGTAAAGAAAATCGAGCTACGCGAAAATTGTATCGTAAAAAACAAAAAATATAGTTTAATTAACAAAATCGTTTAGCAATTATAATAGTTTATAACAAATTATACTATCTTTGTAGTTAAGACTTTAACAACAACAAGAGCAAGTAATATAGTTTTTCTTGTATAGTTTGCTATATCGCGTAAAAGCAATATTGTCGAAAATAAGTTGCAATATTTGCACAAAAGCGTTAACTATAACAAAATATTGTTACTATTGTTTCAACAACGCAAGCTTAAGATAGTTTGTATTTAAGTAATATTAAATAATAAATATTTCGAAAGAAAGAAGTTATCGATTAATATTGACAAATATAAATACTATTGTTTTAATAATTAAAAGAATAAAGTACAAACAATATTTGATTAAAAGAAAAAATAGATAAGAAATATTAATTGAAAAAAAAATATCTTTATTGCAAGTTGTAACAATTTTCTAGAAAGTTACAAAATTAATTTCGAAAATTTTTTCGAACAAAGTTTGTATCTATTATAAGCTCAAAATTTGTTAATATTTTTGGCAAAAATTGTAAGAGAAATTAAGTTTAAGATTTCTTTTTAATATGTTCGCAATATATTTCTTGATTCTATTTAGCTAGTTGATAAAACAATTTTTTAAATTGTAAAAATAAAATACTAAATCTAGAGTTTCGACAAAGTAGAATTCGAGAGAGAATCAAGTTACAATATTAAGATAATAAAAAATGCAATTCTTTTTGCGATTAATTTTGTGTAGTTGCTAAAATATATTGTTGAAAAATAAAATAATTTCTAGATAAATGTTGAAAAAGATATTAATTTGCTAGAAATTGTATTAAAGATACTTTAGTATCTAGTATTTCTTATAACTAACTTGTTTCTTATAAATGCGCAAAAAGTTGTTGTAAAAGAGATTAAGATTGCTATCTAAATTTGTGTTAATAAATATAAAAGAGTATTTCGTTTTAAAGTATTGTAAGTTGTCGCAAAAGACAAAAGCATTTTAAAACTACTTTTTCTAGTAATCGAAATAAAAGATTCTTCAAACTAGAGTAATATCGAAATATAAAAAGTTGTTAGAGTTATAAAAAGAATTCTCGATATTATAATTAATTTAGACGATAAATATCTTTATCGAAAAAATATTAAATCGATATTAAAAATATCAAACAAAGACTTTACAAGTCTTGAAAAGAGTATTTTGTTAAAAATAAATTTTTTAATCGAAGTCTTACAAAAGCAAAATAAAATTCTTAAAAAGTTTTGTTTAATTAGCAAGAGCTTTTAGCTTAATTTAGAATATTTTTAGATTTTTAATTAAAACAAAATATTGCAGCTTTATATTGTAATTAATACTTTTTATAAATATCTCTTCTTATATATATACGCGATTTAAAATATTGTCGAAGTTAAGAAAATAATATTACAAAATTATAGTATTGCGACTATATTAACAAAGAGCAAACAAAATACAATTGTTGTACTAGATGCGCTAGAAAAATTTCTTAACATAAATAAATAAGTCGATTTTTCAAGTTATATAGAAGAAAAGAACGTAGATATTGTAGTTTTAAATTTTGTTGTTTAACTCTTATTTTAGATAGAGTTGCTTTGTCTAATATATTGCGAGATTGTTAATTAGAATCTTAAGATTCTCTTTGTTTCAAAAAAGAAAAAACAAAAGATAGAAAAGCTAGAAATTGTTATATATAATAGAGAATATAACAATTTATGCGACGAAATTGTTTGCATTCTAGAATCGACAAAGAATACAATAACTAAAAATATTTATTGTTAAAAATTGAGTTTTTAATTTGACAAAATCTAGCTTTTTGACACAATTGTTGACCAACAAAGTATATTAGTTTATCGCTATATAATTATTGCTAAATCTATTGCAAAAGAAAGAATAACGCAAATGTAAAAGATTGCGCAATTGTTGTAAGATCTACTTTTAAGATATCAAATATTAAAAATAGTTAATTATCTTTTGTAAAGATAGAATGTTCGAAGAAGAATTAAAGAATTTTTGCGTATTAAAATACTTTATTAGCAAATAAATAGACATTAGCTCAAAATATAGATGCAAGCTTATTGCAATCGCAACTAGAAGCGAAAATCTAAATAATAGTATTATTTACAATATAAATTCAAATATTATTTGTAGTTGACAACAAAAGAGCAACTACAAAGTCGACGTAAAAGTAAAAAACAATTGAAGAATAACAAGAACTAGCAAAAGTAGTTAGTAATATATAGTTGATTTTGTTTTTCAACTAAATAATGTTGTAAGAATTTAAGCAAGTTTTTGCATCTTTTTGATATTTTTGTTAAAACTAGAACAAAGAATTATAGTTTTTAATAAAAATAAAATTATTTTTATTGTTTAAAGAAAGTGCGTTGTTATATTTGCGATCTAACAAACAAGATCGACTAGACAATTCGAGTAAATTGTTATTGTATAGAAATAAATTGTTGTTTTCTCTATTTGTTAGCAATAAGACTCTTTGTTTGTTAATAGACAACAATAAAAAAAATAACAAATAATAAATACTACAATCGATATTGTTTGCAAACAATTTTCGATCTTCTATATTAATATTATCGATAGTGTAAAAAAAGAAATTAATATTTAATAAAATTTATAGAGAAAACAATATTTTGCTAAGATGCTTGCAAAAATATTCGAGAACAACAAAAATCTTATTTCTATTTTGTTTATATATTATTGGAGTTTGATTTTTGATATTAATATTACTTTTATATTTTTGAGTAATATTTAATAGATATCTAGCAACAACAACAAAATATACAACTTAAAACGTTTGTCTAGAAAATACAATTTAACTATTGTTGTTAATTGTCTAGAATGTGCTAGTATCTAAATTAGAAAAAAGATTAGTAATAAAATATTATATTGATAAATCTTAAAAGCGTTTTTACAAACAACAACAACTCGACAAAAGAACTTCGATCTTAAAAAAAAGAATTTAACAATAGCAAAAGATAAAATTAACTAAACAAAAAAACAAAAAATAAGAAGAGAGAATTAATTTCTAGAAGACACAATACTAAAGTTTAAAGCAAAATATCTAAAAACAAAAAACGCGAATTGACGCACTACAACAAGACAAACAATTAGATTGTTTGCGATTCTAAAATTTGCTCTAAAATAATTAGAAAAGCAATTATTCGAAACAATTATAACAATTTTGAAATATTTGTTTTCAATCGCTTTTTGTAAATTTAAAAAATTGTCAATCTAAAATAATACTTTCTATATAAACAACAATAATAGAATAGCAAATATAGAGCGTCGAGTTTAATTCTAGTTAAGAGCAAAAAATTTTTAAGTGTCTTGCAAAAAAATATAGATATAGAAATTTAATCTAGAGAGCAAAATATTAGATTTCGAATTCGCAATCTTAACAACAATAGAGAGTAAAAGAAATATATTAAAAATCGAAGAGAATTCGATACAACACAAGATATTGTTGCTAAATAACAACAAAAAGAACAAAGTCGAAATATTAAATATAAAAACGTTTTATCTCTTTAAAGAACTTTTCGATCTTAAGCAATTTGTCGATTTTGACAAGCTTTGTTTTAAAAGAAAAATTAATTTTAAAAAATTTGTAGATAAAACAATACAAAACAAAAACACAATATAAGAATCGATATCTTAAATAAATTAAAAACTAATTTTAGCAATATTGCTTCTATTTATTGCTAGATTTAAATTAATAATTAAATAATTTTTCTTAAATACAAAAATAAAAAAGCAAGATTGTTAAAAAAAGACAAAAGATATAATTTCGATAAAGCAAATAATGTTAACAATCGAAGAAATCTTAAATATCTTTTGATTGCAACAAGAGCGTCTAAAATTGCAATAATTGAGATTGAATTTCGCAAACAATAGTAAAAAGAAAGAATTGCAAAAGCAAAATTCGAAAATAGACAAAAATAGAAATTCAAATAATATTGTTGTCGCAAAAGACTTCTCGAAGATCTTCTAAATATATAAGAAGTGTCGAGATTTTTTGTTGACAACAATATTGATTTCGAGAAAAAATATTTTTTTCGAGACAATTTGTAAACGTTCGCGCTTTTAAGAAGATTAAAAGTTGTAAAAACTAGAAAAGAATAACAAATATAAAATAGAATCGAGCAAATCAATAATAGATTTATACGTATTTTTGACAAAAGTACTAATTGTTGCGAAAACAATTAGAAAAACAAACACATTGTCGAATGCAACAAAATTATACAACAAATCTTTGTTAATTTAATCTATCTATCTAGTTTTAAGAGTCTATATTCTAACTCTTTTGTTCGTATTAACTTTTTGTTGTACTTTCTTTTTGATTGTCTCTTGTTCGACAAAATCGATAAACTTGAAAGAGTGTTTTTTTTTCGATTTTGATAACAAGAGAGTAGATATCAAAGATACAATAAAAACGCACTATATAATAGTAGTCGAACAAAAACATTTAATAGACAACAATAAAAAATTCTAAAAAAGATAGAAGTTAACAATTAATATAAACAAAAACTAGCAATAGCTATTCTTGCGAACAAATAATAAAAACAATAGAAAATCGAAAAAAGATTTTGAAAAAATAAGAATTGTTAACAAAAAAACAAGATATTTAGAGAAAATTAACAATAAAAAATTATAATTTAGCAAGCGTAGCAAGCTTGAAGATCGACAAGATCAAACAAACGCTTTAAATTAAAAGAATCGCAATAAAACTAATATTGCTAATAGAAAAATTGTATCTCTTGAATCTCGAAATTGTAATTAAGACAATATAGAACAATTGTTCGATTTGTTTCTTAATTAAAACAAAAATATTGCAAATTAAATAGACAAACTTTGTTAATCGATATATATATAAATTAATACTATTTTTAAAAAACTTAATAATCTAGTTGTTTTAATAGCGTGCAATTCGATTGCAATTTGCAATTGACACTTTTGTCTTAAATTGCAATATTGTCGAATCTTATTGTTAAAACGCTAAGATATTCGAGATTCAAATATAGAAAGCAATGTAAGAGATTGTATAAGACTTTTGTTCGCGCTAATAAGACGCAATTCGATTCGAGAGAAAATAAGAGAGAAAAGAGAATTAATTGATAAATAAAAACAATAGTGTTAATTGTTTAAGTAATAGTGTTTATAATATAGAATAATAGCGACAAAAATAAACAAACGCAAAAAAAATTAAAAAATTAAAACAAGAGTTGAATGCGCAACGTCGTATGCGAACTCGACGACATTATAATAACTATATAAGAATAAAAGATTATCGCGATAATAGCAAGAAGACTTTTTATCGCGCAAGTTCGACAAAACTTGATTCTCAATTGTAGACGTAGATCTTCTAGAGTAGATCGATCGCGTGTTCAAATAGCTATATGCGACGCTCGCGCGTCTGTCGATCTTAATTCTTTGCTCTATATTATTTATTAATTTCAACTTCTTTATATATCTAAAGAATAATATTGTTGTACTAGATTTTGCGCAATTTGTTATTAATATTTGTAATAATATTAACAAATATATAAAGAAAAAAAATATATATAATATAGTTAAAGTCTTATTTAAAATTATTAAAATCTTTATTTAGATAAAGTTGTTTTGTTTTATAAAATTAATATTTGTTAATAAGTATCTTAGAATTTTGCGTATTGTATAATAAGAAGATAAAAGTATATACAAAAGATATATTGTGCAAAAGAATATTAAAGATACAAATATAAATTACAAATTTATTAATATTTAAAAGACAATAAAACTTTAGATTATTAAGTTAATTTATAACAATAAAGATAGTTTCGAACTAAATAAAATTAAAAACTAAAATATACTTATCTAATAGCAATTAATTTTAAGAAATATTGTTTTAATTATTTTTTTGCTTATTTTAAAAAAATAGATTAAATTAATAAAGCAATTTGCAAAATTAGCAAAAACAAAAAGTATTAAAACTTTAAAATATAAAATCTTGCTATAGATAAACAAACTTTCTTAAAAAGAGAGTATTATTAAATATAAAACAATCGAGATACGTTAATAAAATAAGTAAGCAAAACTACAAATAAACAATAAAATAGAAAATATATTACAAATGCAAATTAATTTGCATACTTATTAAACTTAATAAACAATTAAATAAATATCAACAAATTGTAACAAAAAGAAAGAGAATCTTCTTAAATATCTTGTAATAGATTTATTATTATTACAATTAATATTATTGTTATTGTTACTATCTAAACAAGATAATAATTTAGAGAATCTCTAGTTTAATAAACTTAACAATTAGAACTTTGTATTATTATCTAAGTAGTTACTAATAAAATAAAACAAGATACTAGAATAAGATAAGACGCGTTTATTATTTTAAACAAAAATAAACGTCTTAAACACTAATTTGTTAAGCTCGAAACTTGTATTGCTAATTAAATTAACTATTTATCTTAAAGCAAACAATATTATATTAAAAAACAAAAAAAATCTATTTAATACAAATAATAATTTTATTAAATAATTAGAAAGTATACTCTTAATTTCTACAAAATCTTGTTGTTAGTTGTTAACTAATATATTAACAACAACAACGTTTAACAAAAAGAGAAATATTGCAAATTTATTTATTGTTTTTAAAGCACTTAGAGTTGATAATATTTTGTAAAAAGAATTTATTGCAAAAGTTGTTAAGAAAGTTGTAATTTATTTGTAAGATATTTAGTATAATATTATTATTATTTTATTGTTAAACGAGTCTAGCAATTGCAAAGAGAAATAAGTATATAATTTGTTTATATTTAATATCTAATTAAATGCGTTATTTATATTAATCTTCTTATTAATATAAATGTCAATAAGATTGCAAGCTTAAATAAGATATAAAAATCTATTAAGTTAATAAAAATAAGTTAATAACTTAATTTTGTTTATGCAAGCTATAATTGCTTTATATATGCTAACAAGTTTTAAATTGTTAATAATTTAAATAGCTTAAACATCGAACTCGCAATTAACAAAGAATATATAAATAAATTATTGTTCAATATCGATTCTTATAATTTTTTCTATTATAGCGCAATTAATTATGTAGAGAGCATTGCAATAAAAGAATAATTTGTATATCTTAAATAACAATTTTGTACTTATTAATAATTTAAGAATATTAATTTATATATTAAGAATAAAATAAATATTATAAATATTATTGTTTTGTTATAGAGTTACAAATATTTAGCACTTATTTTTATATATAAGATGCTCTAGAACAATTTATTTACAATTTCGAACAATATTGCAAACTATATATTTAATAAAGTTTTTTGTATTGTACGTTTAAAAGTTGTTTATAAAGTGCAAGTCGATTATTCGATTTTATTAAATAACAATTGCAAATATCTAATATTTAACAAATTCTAAAATTGATAAGTTTAAGCAATCTAACAAAGTTAATATAGATAAAGATAACGCAAATTAAGAAGCAACAAAAAAAAATATAATATAATTAGCAACAATCTCTCTTCTAGAATCGAGAACACTAGAATAAAGCAATAGACTAATCGTTCGATTCTAATAGTTGGAACCGAATTGCATAAATTATAAAAATACTAACTATATTAGATTAAAACTTAGTCTAATTAGATATAACTTTCGGGTCGGATTATAGATTTCGGGGAAAAACCGACCCGAACGATTAGTCTATAAAGCAAAATCGATATTATTGTTTTAACAAAAAAAACAATATATAACAATATAGTACTATTAAGAGTAATATATTGTTTAAGCTACTATATATAGTTAAGTATTAAGTCGATCTTAAGATTAGAGTAACAAAAGATATTAACAACAAATACAACAATAGTATAGCTTATTAATTCTTTATCTAAATTTATAAAGCAATAAATTTAATCAAAAATAAATTGTTGCTTTTGCTTAAATAAGAGATATTAAGATTGCAATAAGAACTAGATATAATTGCATATATAAAATATAATTACTTTTTTTTAAAACACTAATAAATACTTGTTGTTATAAATATTTAATTCTTTATTTTTTGTTTCTTTGCTATTAATATTTAAGTATATTTTTAGCACGTTAATAGCGTCTTGTCTTGTATACGCAAATCGCAAATTGTTTGTAGATAAACAAACAATAATAGAGACAATAAAATAAACTTAATTGTTTTAACAACAAGAATATATATAACAAAGATTTGTATAAAGTATTAAGAATTCGATTTCTAATTAATAATAAATATTAGTAGTAAGATTTTGCAATTATAATAAATACGCAAGACAATCTTATATTAGATTAAGATTTTCTTAAAAACGCAATCAATTCTAAGAAATTACTTAAAGTATAATTATCTAAAATAAGTTGCGTTAATTGTGCATAATAAAATTAAATATAATAACAATATAAAATTGTTAAAAACAAATAATAAGATTAAATATAATTGCAAATTAATATTGCTAAAGATACAAATACAGATTAACAAAATTGCGACAAAAGTATTATTTAATATAGAAAAGCTATATTTGAAGTTGCTATTCTTAGACTTAAGATATTACTTTAGCAAATATAGTATTCTCTTTATTCTTTTTTTAGATTCGAACAAACGTTTAATATTATATGCGAATATTTTGTTCAAAACGCTAAGTAATTTTAAAAAAGATACAAACAAACAATAAAAGAAGATAATATTTGTTTGTTAAAAATATAAGAATTTAATAAGAAATTCGAGTCTCTTAATTATTAAATTAATAAAAGCGATAAAATTAATAAAGCAAACAAAGCTAACTTAAGAAATCAAATTAATAATAATAGTTAAAATACTATTATTCTTAATTATAATAATTAGAATAAATATTAAGATAACAAGATTTAAATAAATAACAAATATAAATTTTTTCTAAAATATAAGTTCGAATATAAGCTTTGTAACAAAAGTATATTTGTTTTTGCTAAAAAACTTTTTTGTTGTTTTAATTATTTCTTTAAGCAAATAATTAAGTTTTTAACATAATAAGTTGCTCTAAATTTTAAGAACAAGAAATCTTAAAGCTAAAGTATTGTGCATTGCAATAATAATCGAAAATAGCAAACTTATAGCAACAAATTTAATAATAATTAATAAAGTTTTTTGTAAACAATTAGAGTTTCGACAAATATCGAAATTATTTATTAATTAAAAGAATACAAATAAAGAAGATATTAAAGTATTTCGCAAAAAATATATTGCTAAAATCGATTACTTTATATTTTTTACAAATAAAAAATATTTGTTAGTAATAATATTATAACAATCTAGAATCTAAATAAATAAAAAACAAACAACAAAATTAATTTAAGAGAATTTGAAGAATTTTTTATTTAAGACTAAATTATCTAGTATTTAATTGTATTGTTCTTTAAATTTAAACTTTTAAATATTAGCAAACAAATTGTTAACAAATATTAAAAGATAAAAGAGAAATATAATTTTAATATATTTAAAGACAATTTAATTGCAAAATATAAAATCTAGAATAAAAAATATTTTAATTTTAAATAATATAATATAAAGAAAATAAACTTCTAGTGCTTCTTTATTTTTTTTTAAACAATTTCGATTTTTTTGAAGTACTATTGCGACTTATATTACGAATAAAAGAAGCAATATTAATAACAAAATTAAGATAAACAAAATATTAACGTTTGTAATTAACACTATTGCGATAAAAAAGATGTTTTGTTAGCTAATTTTTGTTGTTGCTCTAGTTAGAGCGTTTTTACAATTTTAGCTTTGCTTTTGTGTTTGATAAAATTTCTACAACTTTTTTGTAAAGTATTTAAGAAGTAAAGTTATAACTATAATATAAATTAAATTAACTCGTATAATACAAGAACAAAAGATATTGCTTTAGTAATACAAAATAAGAAAATATTAATCTTAGAACTTAATAAAAAACAAGAGAAAAGACTCGATTTAATAAAATAAGTATATTAAGATTCTTTAAGCAATGCTACTTAATTAATATAGATAAATTTAAAGATAAATTTATTTAAACTTTAAAATAATATAATAAATTGTATATTTTAAATAGTTAAAATAAGAGATTTGTTTTAAAAGTCTTTATATATAAATTTCGAATTATTACAACAATAAGTAGATAAATCGAAAACTATTATTATAGTTAATTATTGCTTGCAAGTAGAAATTTTTATTTGCAAATTAAATATAACAAGAATTTAACAAAATTTAACAATAATTTAAATAATTATTAAATAATCTAATAATTTGTAATTTATATTAATAAAATTATAACGTTAAGTTCAAGATTTAAGCAAGAGATATTTAAAAAATGTTTTTTTGCAATATTATTGCAAAAATTTCTTGTTATACAATAATAAGCAATCAAATGTTCGATAGCAAACATAAATAATTTTATATTTTAAAAAGACTATTTTGTAATAAATAATACAAATTTATATATTTAATTAATTAATTTTAAATCTTAATTAAGTATTTTTAATAATTAAAATTTAACTTGTTGTAAAATTGCTTGTTCTACTATAGTAAAGTATATACGCAAAAGATTTATTGCAAAACTAGCGCTTTATAATATATAATTAATAATAATTTCGCAACTTGCGTAAGACTATAATAGAATTGTTAATAAAATCTACAATTATAATATGCATCTTTCTAGATTTATAAAGAAGAGTATTATATTAATATTTTAGTAAGTTTTTAATAAGTTTATCTAGAAGACGCAACTTAGTATTTTTGTATAATACATTATTTATTGTACGCAATAAAAATAAAATAATCTTAAGACTTTTTGTTTCTTTTAAGAGAGACAAGTTCGAATTAAGATAATTAATATTAAATTTAAACAAGAATGTTATTTTTAACAATACTAGACAAATAGCGTCTCTAATTAACAAGATTCTCGATTTGCGAAAAAATTAAAAAAAGTTATATAGTTGTTGTTTATATTAATATTTGTTAAATGCAATTTTAAGAGAGATATAAACTTGTTTGTAATTTAATAAGTTGCAATTAGCAAATTGCTAAAATAACAACTTAATTTTTCGAACTTTTTAACTTAAGCAATCTATTGTAGAGTCGAATTGTAGAGTCGATAACTAGCAATTTCTTTTTGCATTTATTTTGTTAATATTGTTAATAAATATTGCGATTTTCTTGTTTTTGTTGTTTTAACAATTTAGATATTCGATTTATATTAAATTAATTATAAGAATAAAATTTATAAATTAATTAAGTTTTAATCAAATATATAAATTGTAGTATATTTAAGACTTATAACTTCGCAAAAGTAAAAATAAAATTTAATAATTTTTCGAAAAAGTTAGAATTGTAATATTTAAGACTAGCGCAATTTTAATTAGTATATTAAAGATTGTTAAAGCAATAACGTAAAGACAATTTTTTATTAGATAAAATAAATATCGAATATTACAATAATTGTAGATGTTATTTTAAAGAATAGAAAATAATATAATGTTATTTGTTTACTATAAATTGCAACTTATTATATATTTAAAAAAGATTTGCGAGTTAAGAAAAAAACAAAATATATATTGCAAGCTCGATTTGTAATTTTGTATATTTGTGTTACAAGCCGCGTGCTGATATATACTAGTCGTCGCGCACCGCTCTTTACAAAGATAATCAGAAAAAGAAAATCTGCCGACAGAATCAAGATAATTAAAATAGTTTAACTTTTAAATATTTTGAATTCTGATCAAGATAATCAAGATAATCAAAATTTTAATTATTTTGGACATCTTAAATATCCGATAATAGAAAAATATATAGTTTTCGAACACAACTCTCTTATAGATTGTGTTCAACTCAAAATAAGTTTTTACTTATTGTTATTGCTATATCTAGCTGCAATTTTTGTTATCAAGTAATTGCTTGTATTGTCTGAAAACGTCTACAGATCTTTTTAAAAATACAACTCTCTCTAATATTCTCTAAAATCTTTTAAGAAGTAGCAGCGTAATATTTTGAATATTCTAAAAATATCTGTATCAGATCAACGCGTTTCTATTCCGAGCACTAGCTTATCAGTACTACGTCAACTATCGATTATAAGAGACAACAAGATCAGAATCAATAAGTTTGATATCTACTATAAAAACTGTACCGATCTGGAGAACTGATTTATATAAATAAATATCTATTTTATCTTCTATTCTGTTTCAGCAAATCAGAAAACAATTTTTGTATCGACATTTCTCAGAGAAAAAGCTCAGTACTGATTTAAATTAAATTTACAAAAATATCTGAAGAACTATAACAAAAATTTCTATACAATATTTACAAATTTCGACAATTTCAAAAAAAAGTTTCGAAAAATCTTTAAAATATCTAACAAAAAACAAACTACAGAAAAAATAATTCAGTATTTAATTTAACAAATCTCTGCAGCAGACTATATAGCTAAATTTCAGAAATATATTAATCTAACCGAGTAGAACAATATTGTATTTATAACAATATTTCGACAAGATCTCAAGAACAATCTAAAAAACAAAATTATATATAATAGAAAAATTTTCAGCAATATATTCGATTTTATCGAAATAGCTATCGATCTCGACAACAAACTGTATAAAAAAACTATAGAAAAAAGATACAATTAATTTCGAGAAAAAACAGAAATCTTTTTTAAATCAGTAATTAAATATTAGCAGAAAAAATTTTGTTCTAATCAGAAATACAGTAATTCCGACTATTGTAAATCTGTATCTATAGAACTGAATTCTACTCAGCAATATAAAAAAAAGAATTTTAGAGAAAAGCAAGATAACAAATCTCAGAAAATATACTATTTATATAGTAAATCGAATTACTTTGCAAAAGATTGTCGATTACAGAACTTGATAAATTGTCGACAGATTAATACTATATTAAAAGAGATATTCGATAGTCAGAACAATATCAGAAAGCAAATCGATACAGAAACAAATATTTTCGAAACTGAATCGAACAATAACTACTATCTGATAGAAAATTCAGATCAGTTACAGAAAATTCTAGATAGAATATTATTAGATAAGATATCTGTATTTATGCAGAAAATTAATTAAATACTCAATAAAACTATAAGAGCGAAACAATTAAGAATATTATATTTTTATTCAGCAACAGACTCAGACAACAAATACAACTGAACAGACTTTTACAAATATCTAAACAATATTACAAAATATCTCGAGACTTTAATTAGTTTATCAAAAATACAATAGATTAATCAAACTGTAAATAAATACAAAAAAGCGCTAGAAAGCGATATTACTATCGAAAAAGAAATTTTTGATAAAATCGAACAACAACTGAGCAGTATAAGTCTATTCCGAGAGAAGATAGAGAAAGCAAAGAAATATACAATATTTAGTTAAACAGAATACTACAATAATTTCTGCTAAACTTATATAGAAAACAAGAAAGAATCTGAATAATTTTCTAGAAAATTATCTATTTTTAAACAACAGCAGAAAAAAGTTCAGCGCAAACAGATATTTAAAGCAGAAATTACAGCACAAAAACAAGAAAAAGTTCAAATTTCTTGATAAAAAATATATCAGAGAAATACAATATATTAGTTTAACAGCAGCAACTAAATTTAACAGTATATGCACGATATTTTATTATATCAGTTAAAATTAATAGTTGTCGACTTATTGCAATAGTCAATTCTGATACAATAGATAATTTTATAATTAGAACTCTTGTTAAAAGAAAAGAGTACTCTACTCAGAAAAAGTCTGATATATACAATCTAATAATTGTAGATAGAAATCTATTATCCGACAGAAATAAAAAAATAAATAAAGAAACGAAACTACTATCGATAGCTATTCAGCAATATTACAAAAAACTAATCTTTAATATAGTAAAAATAGCTATTTACAATATTGTTCTAGAAATGTTTTGATTAAAACAGTACAATTCAGAAGTCGACTGAAATACAAAAATACTCAGATTTATACAATATAATTACGTAATTTATATTTAATCTATATATCGGCAGCGTTTAATAGTAGATAAGAAAACAAGTCGAAAATCGACTGCAAATAGCAAGCTTGTATTTTTGCAAAAAAACAATCTAACAGAGTTCGACTCGACAGATACTGGCAGAAATCAGTCGAATTACAAAATCAGAATAAATAAATAAAATTACAAATTTTCTGAAAGTCTTGAACTATCTGATACAGCAAAAAAATCGCTAAAATATATATTACAAATATACAACAGTTAAAAGTATCTGTTTTAAGAAAAGAAAACAACAGAAACTCTCTCTAAATATCAATTGTAAAATTACAAAATCAGACTTAAATCAGACAAACAGTTTATATTTAAATTTATATATATTCTATTCGAGAAAAAACTCGAAGTACTTCGCGGATATCTGGCAGAAAACAAAAAGAAAAAATTTATTAGAAAATTTTAATTATAGACAGAATATCCGATTCTTTTTGTATTAAAAAAGAATAGAATTTTCTATCTATATATCGATTATCAAAAGCTAAACAATATTACAGTTAAAAACCGATATTTACTATTCAATATCAGCAAGCTTCAGAATCGACTATTCAGAGCAAAATATTTTATTAAACTGAATTTACAAGAAGTGTACAATCAGATTAGAATAAAAACAGAAAAAGAGTAAAAAACAGTTTTTTGCATATAATATAAATTATACAAATATATAATAATACTATTCGAACTTACAAACGCTCCGACAATATATCAGAAAATAATCAATAATATACTACAACAATATCTGAACCGATTTGTTATAGTATATTTGAACAATATTATAATTTACTCAAAAATTTTAAAAAAATATATTAGTTATATTTTCAAAGTATTGAAATATCTGAATATAAGAAACTTATATTTCAAATCAGAGAAATGCAAATTTTACCGAGAAAAAATTGATTTTCTTAAATTTGTTGTTAAACAATATAAAATATATATAAATTTCGAGAAGCTACAAGCAGTTAGAGAATAGAAACTATTAACAAGTATTAAAAAAATACAATTTTTTCTAGATTTTATAAACTACAACAAGAAATTTATTAAAAACTACTCAGCAAACACAATACTACTGACAAATCTTACAAAGAAAAATATATTATAGTTATAAAAATTTGCAGAAGAGAAATTATTTCAAAATCTCAAACTAGAATATTTAAAAAAATCAGTACTAAAAATATACAATCTACAATTATTAAATAGAATTAAAACCGACGCATCAGATTTAGCTATCGGTATATATTTTAGTCAGAAATATAAAAATATATAGTATTCAGTAATATATCTTTTGAGAAAACTTTTGTCAGCCGAACAAAACTATAATATCTACAATAAAAAACTACTCGCTATAGTAGTCTTCTTGGAGTTATAAAGAATATATATAGAAAAATTATCAGAATTTACAATTTTTACAGATTACAAGAATTTTGTACACTTTACTACTACTAAGTAGCTTAACAGAAGACAAATGCGATAATCAGAAAGATTTAAATAGTACAAGTTCAGAATACAGTATATTTCAGACAAAGATAATAGCAGAGCAGATATACTTAGCAGAAAAAATAATTATATAAAAACAAAAAAATTGTTTAACTACAGTATACTCAAAATTAACAAGAACAGATTACTATCAGCAAACAAATATAAACTGAATATTATACTACAAATACTCCGAGATAATACAGAAGAGTTTTTAATAGAGAAAAAAAAATTTCAGATATTTATCGACAAGATTAACAAATATATAGAAGAATATTATAACAAATTATTGCAAAAATATTCAGAAATAACAAAAATTCTTCAGTTTTTATATTAGTATTGTCAGTTTCTACAGATAAAACAAACTGTCGAAACATATATTAAACAATATTTTAGCTGTCAGCAGAACAAATATAATACGTATACAAACTATAGCAAAATTCAATATCAGAAATTATCTGAATCGCTATAAAATAAAATTACAATAGACTTTATTATCAAGTTGCCGAAATCGACAAATTCAGTAACTGAAAACAGATATAATTCGATACTAATAATAGTTGATAAACTTATCAAGTACTTATATATTATTGCATACAAAGAGAAGTTTATTGCAGAACAACTGAAATATATTATATTAAATCGACTTATACAGTATTACAGTATATTCAAAAAACTAATCAGTAACAGAGACAAGCTCTTTATATCTAATTATTAAAAAACTTTTTTTTCAATATTAGATATAAGATTTCGAATATCTACTGTCTACTATTCGATTACAAATAGTTAGACAGAAAAAACAAATCAGAGTTTTAAACAGTATTTGAAATACTATATTAACAATATTTATAGCAATTGAATATTATTTCTATCTATAGTATAACTGACACTCAATACAAAGATTTCGAATATTACTAAAATAACTCTATTTTTTGTTAACTATAACAAAAAATCGAATTTTTTCGAGAAAAAGCGCATATATCTGTCTGCGCAGTCAGCTATCGAAAAAATAGCAATACTGAAAAAAATATACAACAATATTTTAAAGATGCAGAAAAAGTCGGTCAAGTATTAAAATAAAAAACAAAAAACAATATTTCAGTTAAAAAAAAAGAATAAAATATATTTTTTTACAAAAAATTTTAGAACAAAAAAGTTAAACAAAAAATTGAATTATATCAAAGTCGAATTGTTTTTTGTTAAAAAGACTAAAAAATCAGTTAACTACAAACTCGACTTATTCAAGAACGTCAGAATATTTTCAGTATTTTATATTTTATTGTTAAAGTCAGCAAACTCAATTATATTTTTACAGAATATCTTTTATTTCTATTTACAGAAAAAGAAACAGTTTGAGATTGAGAAAATTCTACAACAAAAAAATCAGAAATATTTTATTAAATAAAAAGAATACTCTATCTCTGAAAATATATAAAAATTACTCAAGAATCTGAAAAACTGCTCTGATATGCTGCAACAATTTCGTCAGCAACAAAGTTATTTATAAAAGAAGACAGAGTATCAGAAAACAAAAAAACAAACAAAAATAAATTAATATTTGTATCGGATAGAACTCCGAACATTTTTTCAGTATTTTTAATTTTTTTTTGTTTTTCTCGATTTCCAGAATATTTTTCGACTCGGTATTACTTATATCTTTCAGACAACAAAATCAGTGTTTTTTTTGTTTTGTTTTATATACAATTCTTAGATACAACTCAGTTATTTTATTATTCAGTTTTTCAGTCTTTTTTATAATTTTATTTATTTTTTGATAGTCAGAAATCAAATTATATTTCCGATTCTTTCGATAATATTTCTTATACTTGAAATATTCTCTATTTACTCGACAGAGTACGCCAAACAATATACAAGTTTGACAAAAACATATTGAGATAGAAACGTGTCTATAGTAACAGTCAGCAACCGAATTGCGACGTTGTTCAGTAATCAGTTTCGTTAATATAATAAAGAAAAAATAGATAGTTTCGGAACAAGAATTCTTAAAAAAAGAAAATAGTATTACAAATCGCGTGCTGATATATACTAGCTGTCGCGTATTGCTTTTTACAAAAATAATCAGAAAAAAAAAATCTGCCGACAGAATTAAAATAATCAAAATAGTTTAATTTTTGAATATCTTGAATTCTGATCAAGATAATCAAGATAATCAAGATTTTGATTACTTTGAATATTTTGAATATCCGATAATAGAAAAATATATAATTTTCGAACACAACTCTTTTATAGATTGTGTTCAACTCAAAATAAATTCTTACTTATTGTTATTGCTACATCTAGCTGCAACTTTTGTTATCAAGTAATTGCTTGCATTGCCTGAAGACGTCTACAGATTTCTCCAAAAATATAATTCTCTCTGATACTCTCTAAGATCTCTTGGGAAGTAGTAGCGTAACAATTTGTAGCTTAAAATTTCGACTTAATAATATAAAGTTGCAATAATATAAATAATTAATACAACTTATAAAATATTTAAGATTAATACTTATATTTGTAATTTATTTAACAGATTTGTTGTAATAAATTGATATAATAGATACTAAACAATAATTAAGTCTTTTTTGTACTTCTTTATACTAAAACTTCTTAATTTTAAATTAATAACATACTATATTTTACAACTTTTGTTAAGCGCTATTTAGAAATTTCTTGAATTTTGTTAAGATATAATTGTAGATTATAGTGTTGTTACAATTCTAGATTAAAAGAAATTTATTGTATTCTTTTGTTATTAATTTTTAATTCTTTTGTATTTTAACTTTAATTGCTTTGTTTACTAATACAATTCTCTAAGTAATTTCTTCTTAAGTAAGTAGACTAACAATAAATATATATTGCTAAATAGCAAATATATCAATCTTAATTGTAATAATTTTTGAAAAATTGTTAATTTATAGTTGTTTAAACAAATCTTGCTTTAAAATACTATCTTAATCTTATTTTATTTAATTTTTTTTTACTTTGTTGTTTATAAAAAATAGTAGCTTTAAGTAAAAATAAGAAGTCTTATTGTGCAAACAATATACTATTAGATTGTAAGTTTGTTAAAGTATATAATATATATAGTTTGTAGAAGTATTTAAATTTAATTATAGAATTTTAAGATTAAAAAGACTTTGAAAAGATATAACTTCTTTTGTTAAAATATAATATAAAAAAAGTAAAATATAGATTAATATATTGTGTTTTAGTAGTTTTATATAGCTTAATAGAAATTTATTTTTGTACAGAGTACTAATACAATAGATATAAATATAATAAAAGAATCTATAAACAAAAAGATATTTAACAATTTCTAATATAGTTATGCAATAATATTACGTGCTATAATATATAAAAGATACTATTGTTGTTTTTTGAGTTAACTAATAGTAATTAGTATTTAACTATAAGTTTTGTTTAACGAAAATATATTGTTTAAAGCTAAATTGCAAAAATTTATTTAAATTTATTTAATTTATTATAATTATTATATAGATTTATCTTTATATACAATAATATAAAAAGACAATATTGAAGATCTTTTTATAAAGATTTGTTAAATCTTATTTTGCAATAGACAATAAAAAAAAGATAGAATTTAGTAGAGTAATAATAGATCTTATACAAATACGTATCGAACATAAATAAATAAAGTAACGCTAATTATTATTATCTTTTTTTGATTAATTAATAGTAACTAGCGTTCAATTATAATTTTTATAATTGACAAAAGAATTGTTGTCTAGAGTTTGATTGTTGTTTTTTGCTTAATATAATCGATTTTTATTAATATGTAGATTTATTTTTAAATACAATAATATAAAAGAACAATATTAAAGATCTTTTTGTAAAAATTTGTTAAATTTTTATTTTGCGACAAACAATAAAAAAGCAATAAGACTTAATACAATAATAGCAAATTTTATAAAGAAACGTATAAGAATAAGTAATATAACGCTAATTACTATTGTTTTTTTTTAATTAGCTAATAGTAATTAGCGCTTAACTATAATTTTTCTTTTAACGAGAAAACTACAATTTAAAGCTAAATTGCAAATATCGTTGTATATTCGAAACAATCGATTTCGATTTATATACAAATTTGTCTTTTTATACAATAATATAAAAAGACAATGCTAAAGAACTTCTTGTAATTATATAGTTTCTATTTTGTTGCTCTTATACTTTGCAATACTTAATTTATTATTAAATTTAATTATTAAAGAAGCTAGACTATATTATAAATATTACAATAAATTAATTGTCTAAAATAATTACAAAACTAACAAGACTTACTAGTATTAATAGAATTAAAAACATCTTATCTCGCTTTATTACAAAAAATTATTGCGCGCTTTATTATTTTCTTAACTTGTCTCTCTTCTTTATCTTACTTCGCTTTAATTAATGTTGCAAGATCTTTATTTTTTAAATATTTTTAAGCATATCTATAGATTACAATAAGTTACAAGACAATCTTAATATAAATCTAGTTTATTAAGAATTGTTTAAGTCGATTTGTTAAATATATAATTAATTTTTTTTAAAATATAAGTTCTTTAAAACAGAATTTATAACTTTTTTTAAAAAAACAAAACTAATATAGATTGCTTGCGTAATACAAACTAGTATACTTATAATTATATAAAATGTAAAAAAATTTAAAGAGCAAAACAAATATTACTATTAATTGCGAGAAAAGATAAAAAAGAATAACAATAAAATAATAATAAAGATAATTGTTCTAATATTTTGACGTATACGTTAGTTTAATATTACGAATTTTAAACTTGCAAAACTTACTTCGACAATCTTGTAAATCTTGTATTTATTGTTAACAACAAATACAACTATATTAAATTATATATAGATATTATATATAGATTTGTAAAGACAATAATAATAATAGTAATAAAAAATAAAGATACAATTGCAAAAAAAGAAAATAAAAAAAGTAAAGACAAAATATTATAAATAAATCGAGTTAATATAAGTATCGATTATATACTAAATTAAAGTCTTTTATTAAAAGTATTATTAATAAGACTATATACAATCGATAATAATAACAACGAGATATTCCTAATTAAATATAATATTTATTAAGTAAATAACGCGATATAACTAAAGAGAATTGTTAAAAAGACAAAAAAGAATTGTCTTAAATTAATTTAATTTCTTAAAATAAAAGTTTGCAACAAAGAACTTAAAAATATTGTTTTTAAAACTTGTATAAATTATATTAACAAATAATTAACTAACTTACTAGTAAATATTTTATAAACAATTGTGTTTACAATAGCGTTGCGTCTATTAAAGAATAATATACAATACAATATTAACAAGTTAAACAAACGCGTTGCAAATAAGAATAAATAATATAGTACTAATTACTATTATTATTTTTGTAATTAACTAATAGTAACTAGCGTTTAACTACAAATTTTGTAATTAATAATGAAATTGTTGTCTAAACTTATATTGCAAACAATTTATTATATCTAAAAAAACAAATTTGTCTACAATTAAAATTGCAAAAATTAGCTTAAATTTGTAGAGCAAAATAGTAAAATATATACAAAGATTTAATAAACAAGATCTTGCAACAAATAATAATTAGAAAATAGAATTTAATGCTAGATTTATAGTAGATATATTGCGAATAAAAATAAGTAATGCGACGCTAATTATTATTATCTTTTTTTTGGTTAACTAATAGTAACTAGCTCTTATCTATAATTTTGTAATTAACAATTTAAATAAAAGCAAATAATAAATTGCAAATTTTGTATTGTATTCGAACAATTGCGATCGATAATAATGCGAGCTTTTGTTAATATATCTTAGTATTAAAAGCGATATTAAAAATTGCTTGTAGAGTTTGTTAAACAAGTACTTAAAAGTAAGCAAAAGAAATAATAAAATTTGCTCTTATATTAATTTTTATAAAAAACAAGAACGTACAAAAGTGTTCGCAATTGTTAAGCTTAAAAATATTAATATTTTATAGTAATTACAATATTGTATTATTGTTTTAGATTACTTTAATAATAATCCAAAGAAATCAAAGACTAAAAAATAGATACTTCGACAAAAGAATTAAAAATAATAAGCGCAATCGAGATACTAGCAAAGATGCAATCGAGTAAATCTTTTTGTTAGATTGCGAAAATCTTTAAGTTTTAATATCGATCGCTCTTAATCTTAACCCGAACGTCTAGAACATTTTGAATCAACTAATAGACAAAATTGTCTAGATATATATTAAATATATTTGGATTAATTTATTGCGCTTTTTAATTAACTTCTTCAGACAAGTAGAAAGCTTATATCGAATTGCTCAATAAAAAGATCGATTAATTTGTTATTCTATTTTGCTACAATAGAATTTATTTAATATTGCAAAGAAGATTATATAGATTTTATTTTTTTTATATATGTAATTTTTGCAAATAATATTAATATTGTGTGCTTAAAATTCGATCGCAACAATAGTAATTTTTTGAATTTCAAAATTAAGAGCAAAAGATTTTAAATTCTTGTTTCGAAAAGAATAAATTTTAACTACGTTAATTGTTCTAATTTAACTATTGTAAATTTGAAAATAAATTGTGTTATTAAGAGTTAGAAGAGATTTTTTAAATAATATATTTGTAAAATTGCAAATATTGCAAAAAAAGACAATATTATAGAATATATATATTTTATTAAAGAAATTACTTTAATAAAGATATTTTAAAGCTTCTTTAAAACAATATTTTTTAAAAAAATATATTGTTAAGTTTAATAACAAGTGTTTGAACTTTAAAATTAAAAAATTACTCTAAATACAAATTTTAATATCGAAGTTAATATAAAAATTCTTGTTGTATATATAGTTGAAATCGAGAATAGAGTTAAGTTAAACGTTAAAATAATCAAATATTTTAAGAGAATTTTTGTTAAGTATACGATTTTTGTATTGTAGTTTATAATCTTTAAATATACAAAAAATTTAAATTTCGATAAAGTTAACAAATTTGAATATTCTCTTAATTATATTAAATATAGTTTCTTATATTAAATTAAGTATATTAAGTATAAAAAAATAGTTATACTATTGTTCGAACTAATATAAGTTTGTAGATTTAAGATAGTTTTTTATCTAAATAGCTTTAATACAAAGCTTGTTATTATAATAAGTAAAAAGAATATTTTAAGTTTAATTCGAACAATAATAGATTTTAATAATAAATTATACAATATTGTTATAAAAACAATTATGCTAATTATTTCTTAAATTGCTAAATTTAACACTTTTAATCTTTAGAAGAAAAAAGAGAAAATAAATTATTAAATAATTGTTATTAACAATTTTTTCGAAATAATAGTAAGAAAAGTTTTGAACTTAATATTGCTTGAAACAAAAATAGATAAAATTTAATTTGTTGTTAGAAAGCAAAGAAATATAGATATTAATAACAATATTATACTTTATTAAAAAATATAATTTAAAAATAATTCTTTGTAAAGTAGTAGCAAAAATTTTCAAAAAGTTAAAATAATTGTCGAAATTAAAAGAAAGATATAAAATTATTAATAGTACAATTTTAGAATATAAGCAAACATTTTAAAAATAAGATTAATTTTGTATGCAATTATATAAAATATTAATTATATAATTAGAATTTAAAAAACAACTTCAACTCTTATAATATATAGAATACTATTAAGATAATACGGAAAATATCTTTTTTAAATATATAATATTTAGATTTTTATAATTATTATTCGCGTTTTTAAGATAATTACAAATATTGCAATTATAGTTGTTTTAAGTACAATTAAAAAGATTTAGTACAAAGTTAATAATAATTTTGACAATCTAAGTTCTTTAAGTAAACGAAATATTTTTAGCAAAAGAATTTAATATTGTGTCTTTTAGTTTAATTAAAGCGTTCGATTGTAACAAGATTAAAGAAATATAAGCAAATAGTAGAACTATAGAGTAGAGCGTTTTGTTTGTGTCGATTATTGATAATTTAAAAACAAATAAAAAGAATAAAATAAAAGTGTTGTTCTACTTATTAAACAAATCTAAATATATAAAAACAATAAAAGTTGTGTTTAAGTTATAATAGATACAATTGCGAGTTGTTTTAATTGCGTTTATAATATATAATATTAAAATCGAAAAACTAGTAATATTGTAGAAATTTGTTGATTATATAGTATTGCGAGAGTGAAAATACTTAGTAATATTGTAGTTTTTCTTGTTTTTAGAATTGTATATATATTAATATTTAATTAATAATCGAAGTTAAAGCAATTGTTAATATTTAATTAACAATATTTTACTATTATTAAATTGTAACAATTGTCGATTAAAATGTAGTCTATTAGATATCGAATTAAAAATTAAAAAGAAAGTACAAATATATAATATATATAAAGATAAAAATTAATTATATTTATATTGTATTTAAAAAAAAGAAATTAAAAAATTAACAAAGTTGTCTTTGTAGCAATTTGAAAATATCTTTAATATTTTGAGAGTAATTAAAGAGAACGAGTTAACTAATAGATAACAAACACTAAATATTAATTTAATAGTATAAATATTAATAGAGAAGATACAAGTATTTTTAACTTAATTGTTAGAGCAAGCTAAAGTTTCTTTTAATAAATTTAATATTATTAAAATATTGTTAATATTAAAAGTATTGCAAGTAGTTTTTAAGTAAAAGATACTAAATATAGACAATTATATTAAGCAAAAAAATTCGAACAAATAAAAACTAATATTAAAGAATTCTTTATTAAAGAAGTTGTTATTTAAAAATAAGAATTAAGATTTAGAGTTTATAAAACAAAAATTGTAAAATAAACAAGATTGTTAATTAAATTTTAAGATAGAAAAATCTTGTTTAGCAATAAGTATAAAAGATAGATTATTATATTTGCGAAGAATTAGATAAAATAATCTAAAAGCAAGAGATTAGAAAATAGCTATTATAGAAAAGACTTATTTAAATTAAGATATTATATTGTAATTTAAAGTTATTTTTTAATAATTATTTAAATAGAAGATTAAGAATAGAAATTTATTCTTTGTATTATTAATAGCTTAAATTGTTTTACTAAATTTGAAGCTACTAATTAATCGAAAACAAAAAGATAAAGATTGTTAAATAAATAAATTTAAAAATTAAGCAAAAAAGAGTTCGACTAATAGTGCTAAATTTAAAAATAAAGAATAGTTGTAACTTTTATTAATAATATTCTTAATTTTACAATTGTTAAGAAACTAAATACAAGCAAAATTTGCAAATAGTTAAATATTAATAATACAAAGTTCTAAAGCTAGTTTTGTAAAATAAGCGATATCTTTGTTAATAATTGCATAAGTTATATTATATTGTTAAGTACCTAAAGCTTTAGAAAGTATATTAAAATTGCAATAATTTCGAGAGTTTTGTATCTATTGCGTTCGATAACGTTGACGTCTTTCGATACTAATTAATAAAAGAGACAATATATTGCGTATAATTATAGAGATTAATATAGCTATTAAAAGAACAATATATTTAGAATTGCTTTTATAAGACAAAGTTAGCTAAAATAAATAGTTGTATAATATAAGAGCGTATAAAGTATTAAAGTAAAAGTTGACTTCAAAAGAAGAAATAAAGTAAAACTAATAGTATAAAAAAGTAAAAAAAATATAAAAACAAAGATTAGATATAAAGCTAAGCTAATTTTAGAATTTAATATAAAGTTCGAAAAATAATTGACTCTAAATAATAGTTTATACTAGTAGAAAATATATCGAGACATTAAGTATATTATATAATAAAATATTAAATATTTAAGTATTATATATATTTATTTTGTCTATGCAAGTAATATATCAAATAGTTTTTAAAAATCGAATTAAATTGTTAAAGAATATATTCAAAAATCGAGCTCTAAATTGTACAAATATTTTTTGTATAAGTATTTTTTGTATAATAAGTATCAGAATTTAAAATAAATTATAACTTTAAATAAAGATCGAATTAAATTGTTAAAAAATATTTTTAAAATTAAATTTCAAACTATACAAGTGTTTTTTGTATAGATATATTTTATATAAGAAATATTAGAATTAATTATAATTTTTAACAA
>JAABUL010000929.1_pt1 | contig 59524 bp, 61 predicted proteins | sample 5559151 | NCBI WGS metagenome assembly JAABUL01 (sample SAMN10711876, study PRJNA513368) | rock metagenome | isolation source: Antarctica rocks | place: Antarctica: Victoria Land, Pudding Butte sud
GTACTGAGACCGTACTAGGAAGCATTCAAGGCTATTGCTGACAAGTTTACACCTAAAAGTTGGAAAGAAGCGTGTGCCTCGAACTTAGACGAGCCTTTTTTCCCAGCACGCATAGAGAGCCCAGGTTGCTAGAATGTAATATTACGTAGTTTAGATTCATAGAACAGATCAGATCCGAAAGACTAATGTGCTGCTATAAGATGCCACTATTTGGCACAGGGTAGTAGTACTAAGGTATGTCGTGAATGATAAAACCATGTTTCTATATTTGAACCCAGTGGCTAGTGCGTTCCGCGCGGCTATTTTTTCGCTGGTTTGTTTACTTTCGTCATAGTTATCGTCACTCTGATTCTTCTGAAGTCTACAACGGCCTGGTCTTTGATAGCTGATAGGTGGAACCTAGAGCCATGGATGTTCTTCAATGCTTTCCGTGTAACTCGAAACCTGTATAGGATAAGATTCAGCTTCTGACACAAACTCTAGCATCTCGGGTTTCCGTTGTATCTCCAGACGGCACGCTAATTGCGACAATTCATCAGTCACGTTTGATAATCCGTTCGTCCACGGCTGGCGATGCACGTCAGACTTTCCAATTACCTCAAGAATTTTCAGCAAAATGTCAATACCTTCGTTGGTACAAAGAACCTAAGTCTAAAACAAGGCTACCCGAAAGTCAGCAATATAGGGAAAAGATCGCACGGGTGCTTTTGGCAAATGAGGATAATGTACTCATTTTTGACGCAAACGATGCTCAGTGGAAAGCCGAAATCAGTGGAGCTGCAAGTAATCTTGATACAATAACAAATGTCAACTTTGGCTACAGCCCGGACGAGATTCTGGTTTCCTCTGATTTTAGGTTCAAGGTCACGATCTGGTCACTTATCACCAATAGAGGTGTGGAAATTAGAGATCCTAAGACACTCCTGCATGGTTATGACTACAGACCAAAGACGGGACATTTAGCCATTCTTACACGTTCCACGGCTCATGATACGGTGATGCTGCTCAACCCTGGCTCTTACGAGATATTCAAGACTTTTGACCCAGCTACGGTAGAGGCGCAAGGATTGAAATGGAGTCCCGACGGCCGATGGTTGGCCGTTTGGGATGCTGCTAGTAGCGGCTTCAAAGTCTTGATTTACACGGCAGATGGGCATCTATTCAAGACCTATGGAGGTAGGCAAGATGCGAATAATATAGGACTAGGCGTGAAGAGCTCCGAATGGAGTCCAACAGGTCAAATCTTAGCAATTGGAGATTATAATGGACGTGTCACCCTGCTTGGCAAGAATAGCGTGAGTTGGAACAGTGCTTTTTTAAATGGCATGTGCTGACATTCTCAAAGTTTTCTCCAACACAAGTATTTGACCATCTGCACGCGATATCTCTTCTTCGTGGGACTGTATGGCAAGAGCAAATAGATGTGACTAAAAAGCGAAGTTACATTGTTGCATCGCAACCTGCGTGCGCACCAACGCAGAACATGCTCTCGGTTGCAGAGTTTTCGAGGACCGGAATATCCATAATGGAATTCAATAGCGAAGGAGATCTACTTGCAACAAGGAGTGATGCGATACCATCAACAATATGGATTTGGTCTATCAAGACCTCGGCCGCAGTTGCAGTCATAATACACCATTCGCCGGTAAAGAAGATCCAATGGCATCCGGCCATCGCCGACCTGCTTTTAATACAGTGCGCTATCAACGAACCGGCCGTTCATCTATGGAGAGCTAACTGGGAATTGCCACAAGTAATCGCCCTTCACCTCGATCAGATGGTTGGTAAGATGGATGCTAGCTGGCTACAGAGCGATGTTGAAGATGCCCCTGGATTAATGCTAAGTACCACGCAGAATTTTACGTCTGTACAGATCATGAGTAATGGCCAGGGAATAATTCAGTCTCTCAACGCGAGATCATTCGGAGCTGGACCGGAAGACATGTTCGACGAAGGAAATTCCATTGACCTGTCGCCTGTCAAAATTCCTCCCAGGGAAGAGCAGACCGAGGTTCTAGAGGGATCCTCAGGCCATGGCCAATCCGGACACCTGGACTTTTCGGATGATGTGGATGATGTGGATGATACGTTTCACTACAAGCGCCAGGGCAAGGTGGCAGTGTGATCCTTTGCAGCTTATATCGAAGTGATATTATATTCCTTGATCCTACCATCGCGGAAAAGCCATCATGATCACACTGAAGGCTTCAAGATCTGTCGGATGAAATCGATGATTGAGATCGCCTCAAGCGCTTAAGCGCGCTTATGTCAGAACTCAAATCTTGTTGACAATTACCTCACACTATCAATCATCAAGCATTTAGATTAGGAAGTCTATGAGAATTACCCGAGCAGCTGAATTATCCATACAATATTCCTGCTGTTTCTCTTACCTAGCCTGGACATGGACGCTTCACCTACCGGTATTAAAATCGCCCCTCCACCATGGAGCTGCAAGTGCACCGCCTACGCCTTTGCGTTTTTTCAGCCCGCTTCTTCTGGACTGCCACGTGATGTCGCATATGGCCCCCTCGAAGCCTCCTCGGCAGCCTTCAGCGCCGAGTCTGAGGCCGGAACTTACAGAGGCGGGCTTTGCATGGCGCAAATTATTCGATACTCTGAGACTCCAGTAGGAGCGTACGATGAGTTCGCGTTGCTACCGGGATATTTTGACTCGCCCGGAGGAGGCAAAAATACGAGGATCACAGCTATTTACGTTAGTCAGGCCGATACTTGTTATAATGGTAGGTTCCCACCAGGACCTTAGGTGTGCTATGAATGGCTATCTCATTCCAAACATCAGGTCGCAAGAATTGGAACATCCCAAAGTATTCCATCCTCTCCCCTTTGCCCTGGGAAGGTCTCTAACGTTCACAACCAACAGACATCTTGCACGCTTCACCTTTCAACCCCTCTCGCCCTCCCTTCCACTCCCCCTCAAAATCACAATCTCCCCCAATACCGGCAATCCCTTCACATTCACAATCCATCCATTCCCCTCTCTTCTCTCTTTTACTTTCCCCTTCTCTAGTTCCTGGGTCTCCTACCTCGGTTTCAATAGCACAATGGTGCAACCACCGTTGCCCCAGGGAAAGGGCCAGTTCAAGGATATAGAGGTGGGGACGGAGACGTGGAAGGCCAGTAGCCCAGTATTGAGAAGTCCGGGTGCGAGGGGTTGTTGGATTGATTTGAGGCAGAATGGGGTGAGTGAAGAAGATGGAAGGGAGATCCGAATCGAAGAGAATTGGTGGCCGGAATTGGGGAGGTGGAAGGTGGGCTTGTGGTTGGAGGATGCTGTCCTGACCCTGGGGAAGCCCGAGGAGGTGAAGGTCAAGAACGTGTAATCAGGGGTCTGGAGGTTAAGGATAGGACTTTGGGGTAAGGGTCCAGGAGCTAGATTTTTGGAAGGGCTGGTTTGGGTTGCCAATTGCACAAGGGGTTGAAATGACCTTTGTTTCGACCCATCTTGCTGATTTAGGGAAAGTGTCTTAATTTTGCGATGTACCCTTTTCTACACCTTGAGGATTAAAAAGAGGTATGAAGTTGAAGTATAGTGTTCTAAGGTAGGCAAGCCGTTGCTTACTCTGTTACGATTTCTGTGATCAGATTATTTAGGATGACACCAGGTTGTGCCAGTAGTCAGAGGCGAATATGTAGTTTCCGTCAACAGTAACCCCAAGACTATGAGGAAGACTCAAGACTGGTTTTCCGAGCTTCCAAATCATTTAGGCTACTGACCCATCTTCCTGCTTTCGAAGTTTCGATGAGCAGATATCTTCCCTTCTCTAGAGATAGCGGCAGTTGCTACGATGGGATATGGTATCTAATCACCCATTTGCCGTCAATATTCCAGCTTCTATACACGGATAACCCGCTAGTCGCTTGGTCTTATATACGTTCAATCACTATGGATGGCTATTGTAATTCTTGTCACCAATGCTGAAGTTGACCATCATCATTGAGGCTCCCCTTGTAGGGCTCATCCACCCTAAGCCCAATTTCGGTCTAGCTTCGCTTAAGCCCCACATTGGACTTCTACTCTTGCCAACATCATCAACGGTTGTCCACCATCAAATTTCTATCCATAATCATGGTAAGCTCATCTCCTTTTGAGTTACGCTCTGCTAACAGTCTGTCCGGTAGGCACCCGCAGCAGCCGCAGCCGCTGGCAAAAAGCAAAAGAAGAAGTGGTCAAAGGGCAAGGGTACGTTCTGCTTCTTCCCTCGAATCCATCCGGACCACCTTCCTCTATACACCCGTTGGGATAGCCTACTGACCCTCGGTTTACACCGCAGTCAAGGAAAAGGCCAACCACATGGTTGTCCTCGACAAAGCCACTTCCGACAAACTTTACAAAGATGTCCAGTCCTACCGCCTCATCACCGTTGCCACGCTTGTCGATAGATTAAAGATCAATGGGAGCTTGGCTAGACAAGCATTGAACGACTTGGAGGAGAAGGGGCAGATTAAGAAAGTTGTGGGGCATAGCAAGTTGAGCATCTACAGTATGTGATTCTGGGGACTATCTTCGACGAAGTGTGGCGTACCATTGCTGACAAAGTGGTATAGCTCGGGCTGTAACGGCAGCGGAGTGAATTGCAAGTTTGGGATGGATCTCGTCATGTTCATTTTTCGAGTCGCGTGAGGTGTAGCAACGAATTATGCATTGGGTGGTCGAGGCGAAACCCTCTAGGGCTCTAGAAATCCCTTGTAAAATTTGAAATGGCACTCTCACGACGCACTTAAGGCATCGGAGATGTTTGACGTGACTGGGAAACGTGATATATACGGATATACGCTCAACCCGCTCAAACTCCGTAACCCGACCCCTGCCCCAAACCCCAAACCCTCATATCTCCTCGGCTGTCCTCCTCGGCCTTCCCTTCCTCGCACTCTCACACAACTCCCTCCTCTCCCCCCACCCCTCCCACCCAGAACCCACCCCTCTCTCCACCCTCCCCACCCAAAAATACTTCCCCCCCTTTCCCCCATCAAACATCTTCCTCCACCCATCCACCGTCTCCACCACCTTCTTCCTCGCAACCCTAACCTCCCTCTCCCTCCTCAACTTCCTCTCCCTCTTCTCATCCCTAGTCTCACTCTTCGTAGTCCCGTCCTCGACTTCCTCAACAGGAACAAACATCTCCTCCACCCCCCGCAGATCCCCCGTAAGATCCTCCTGGAAACACCCCGTCACAAACGCCCGCGTGGCGTCCCGCCCCGCGAAGAAGTGGTACGACCCGCCGGGGCCGTAGAGGTGCGGCGAGGCGCTGACGTCGTAGATGCTGCCGTTCAGGGCGACGTATATCGGTAGTGTCGGATCAGTGCCGTTGTAGCGAGATAACTCCGCATCTGTCAGGATGACTGGTCCGCGCTGTAAACATCATCGTTAGTTCCTCGCTGTTGAGAAACAAACCCTGAGGGAAGACAAGGGGGGGGCGAGGAAGTTATACCAGATAAGCCAGAACGCGCGCAGGGCGCGTGAAGGAAGGCCGGTAGCCCCAGGTCAGCGAGTTGGAGGTTATGAAGTAGGACAAGGTGGTGGAGAGGAGGAGGAAGCCGCCGAGGACGCGGAGGATGTCGAGGAGGGAGAGGCGGGTTGGGATGGGATCGGCGTTGTCGAATTGGGTTTCGGATGGGGTTATGGAGGAGGATGAGGGGGGGTCGGGCTTGTTGGTGGGGCGGGAGCGGAGGGTGGAGGCCATGATGGAGGGCGGGTGTTATGTTGCCCCGGGGGAGTCTGTTAGTCAAAGGATGGTATGTTCAAGTGGGCTTGTGAAGGTGTCTACTTTAGGGTGTGGAAAATGATAGCCTTGGCTGACAATTTTTTAAGAGTAATGCTGACTACGCGCGTCCTTACCATCCAAGCTGGGAGCCCTCTGTCCCGTCACCTAAACCATCCTCATCGCCTTCTCCCATCTCTTCATCATCTATATCATCCAAACCAGACACCATAAACTTCTCGCCCTTCGCCTCCGTTATTTCAGGCACCACATATCGTGGCTGCACCTCACATTCGCTCAATACACAAGCACCCTCCACCCTTGCTCTCTTGCCTATGATACACCCTGTCATTTGTGTCTTCTCACCCACAACTACCTCGTCCATCAGCAAACACCTGGTCAATCTAGCTCCCTTTTTGATGTGGCAGTTTGCTCCTATGACCGTGGCTTTGATGATAGCGTGAGTTTCTATAGTTGTGTTAGGGCCGAGGAGACTGTCGGAATTGGTAATGGTCGTCTGAGGAGCTATTGATATTGGTGTCCCGTATGGGGAAGGATGCGTGTAGGGAGACGGTGTAGCGTTCGGATTGGAAGGTTGTAAAGCGGCAATATAGAGGGAAGTGGAGAGTAGAAGAGCAGGTGTGTCAACTCGGCGGATAAGAGGCGTAGGAGGAGCTGAAGGGTGCACGTAAGCGAGCATAGGCGGAATTTGTGTTCTCGTAGGGGAGGTGGTTGGTGATTGAGACGTAACGGGCGATGAGTTGGAGGATTTGGGGCGCAATGTGCTCGTATAAGTAGTGCTCAAGGCAGCAAGATCGATTTCATCTTCTATTGTATCGCTTGGAATACTCCCCATCTCACCACCTTTAGTATCATCGGTATCGTCAAAAATGTCGTGGATACCAAGTTTGTCAGCCAAGCCAACTTGCCAGCTAGCCTTGGCCCACCAGCCCACTACGTCTTCATTGATACTGTCGAACTTCTCATTGCGCTTGATGAAGTCTAGGACCCAATGCGGAAAGAAATAAGCATGAGCATCGCGATGGTTGGTCAGCATCCTTATTCTGCCATGTTTGCGGATCAGGCCGTGTCGTATAGGAAAACCACTTTTTTCTTCCGTGATGTCTCCCAGTGTATCTGTCGTCGTGGCGTAGACCGCCTTGGACATGTGGGATTGGATGGAGCCTTCAGGTGGAGGTACCAAAGGCTGCGGCAGAGGGGCCGTGATAAGTAAATCTGTCTCCTCCCCCTTGGCACCACCCTCGCCCTTGGTCGGAAACCAAAGCCCAAGACCACCCCTACGTCCACCCTTCTCGCCACCAACCCCCATTTTCGGCCCGAGATAATCAACACCAGCTGCAGTAGCACCCCCTAAACCGGCCTGCTGGATCATCCATGCCTCTAGCAAGGAATCTCCTGCAACTTCGCAAACAAGATCGCAGGGTAAGACTAGAAAGTCACCTGTTATAGCTGCTTGCACCTCAGGGAGACGGAATATCTCAGCTGTTCCGGTATTCTGAGATAGTCCTTCTGGCGCGAGAATGTCCGCTCTCGGTAGGGGTAGGGAGGTAAGAGATGGAATCTGAGAGAGGGCGGCTTCAATTGCTTTCGCAGATGAGGGTGGTGTAATGAGATGTATGTCTTGGCGCTGAGTCAGAATTAGACAGCTACAAGATGCTTCGAGGAGAGAATGTAAATTCGAGGGAGATACGGGTAGGAAGCGAAATAGCTTGGGAAGATCGCCTTGCAGATATCCAATGAACCACCAACGTTTCCAATCGTCGGTACAATATAATGATAGGACATTGATCTTTGGGCAAATATGTCGTGCCTGAGAATATATAGATGACTATAACAAATTCGTTCTTCCAGTAATAAAATAAACTAGTATGAGACAGGTTTGCGAGATGGCACCTACTTGTAATACCCATACGGTAACACCAATCGAGGGGATACCATATCATGGGTCTATTGGCGATAGGCACGAGTGCTTTTGGGAATTCATCGGGGGTAGAAGTAAATGTGTTCAGAGACACTCCGGGGCCGCACAGAATGACAGCCTGAAAACTAGAAGGAGGCATTGCTAACGCATGAGGCATCGTAGCTCCTTTGTATCTCGGATTATACGCGAGATCTCAAAGCTAGAAACAGCTCCAACGGACCGAATCAACGCCAGTCCTCCTAAAATGATAGGATATGGTAGGTCTTAATGTACTGAATCTCACGAATGCACACCAGGCAGCTGAAATATTACCTTTACCTCGAAGCTCATGTAGATTGTTAAATAGCCGCGAAAGCTAGTCATAATCTTGCCGGCTTTAGCGCGATATCTCCAGGAGTCCTCTGATTTCCGTGGGTAGTAAGTAGTCCTCATATGGACAATTTGTCAATGTTTTCAAATGATTTCACTAGTGACGGTATAGTAGAGAGAATCGATTCATAGAAATATTAACGAGTATGTGAATTGGCGTTTTTGAAAGCTAGAACGGCTATCCGTGCCCCCCACTTTCGCTCAGTTCTTCGCTTAGTGCTCACCAGCCATGCACCACTTTCAGCCATGCACCACTAAATTCAACTATTCATTATATACACGTCGATTTTTGAGCAATTGCTTCAAAATAACCCGCCATTTCTTCTGATAAGCCTGAACGAACTTAATGCGAGCAGCCCTATGGGGCTTAGTAGCCCTGTAGCACTTCTTTAGTGCATTTAAATAACGCTTTTCCCAGACCTCTTCGCGCTGCTGCTGCCTCTCGTCCTTCAATTTCTGTCTATCTTGAGTCATACTTCAAGCATCTTTGACGTACAAGATGTCTTTGATTTTGAGAATCTTATTAGACTGCTTTTTGCGTGCTTTGCGAGCATTTTCAGCGACTTCTATTTGACTTAATTGATTCTGCAGCAACTTCATTTTACAAGTCAGTGCATTAGCGTCTTTTCAGAACGTACAAAGCTTTGTAGTAAATTCTTCTGATGTCGATTCATCAGTTAGCTCAAGCAGCTGATTTTCAAGTGCTGCTCAACTAGTAGAAGTCTTTCAAATGATTGAATCATTTATAGTAAATGAAGATGTAATAGATCAATTTGAATGTTCAATAATTTGAACTTTATTCAGTACTATCTTTGAATCAAAAGAAATTAAGTCAGTATGCTTTCATGCAGATTAAATGATAAATTCTTTGAAGACTTTGATTCAAAATTCATTGAAGACAGTCAAAAATTTAACTTTTGAAAAGATTTCATCACTCATTTGAACAGCTCAATTAATCATCTTTGAATGTCAATGCTTTAATGATTGAAATACATATACATTTAGTGATTGAAGCAGATGAGTAGTATGCAAAGATAAGTTGAAGAGTATGATCTTATGATTCTCACAGTAGAATAGAAATTCGTGTGTATGATGAGATTCATAATCATTCATCATTAACATTCTTCAAGCTCTCTTTTGATGCTTTTGACTAAAGTGATTGAAGTGCTTCAGTCATCAAAGAGAAATTCAGTCATTTAAATAGTCTGTATCAAAGATAGTGACTAGCACGTCGTTGTCAAGATCATTGTTGTTAGAAATTAACATAAAGTGAGTCATATGAATGTCATTTAACTAATAAATAAATGCTAAGAAAGAAAAGTATTTACAGAAAAGAACTCAATTCTTTATATGTGTGTTTCTCAGCTCTGTGCTAGACTTGAAAGAGTTGATGTCTTACACATATGATGCAGAGTTTCAATGACATCACTACTAGCTTGAATGCTCACTAAACTCAATTAGAATGAAACTCAGATCAGAGTTAGAAAGAATAGACGAAGGCTAAAATCATAACATTATTCTTTCTTCTTGAATATTCATGTTCGCATGAATGTTGTTTCTTAGTGCGCTTTTCTTGAATATTTGATATGAAAGTCATTGATCATCTCTTGAACGTTCATAAATTCATCATCATCAGCGTTATATCAGTTGAGATCATTGTCATAATTCTTTCATTTGACTCAATATTGAAGTTATCTTCAATATCATCAAGAGTTTAATATATCATTGATTTCTCATTTATCTTCATCGTTTATCACTATTGATCTTGAAGATTCATTTTTCTGATCAGACAAAGAATCATTAACGACAAGACGAAGAAGTTCTGAATGAAATACATCTGTTGCAAGCATGTCTCGTTACTCTGAGTTAGTTTAACATAGATCATGTCAGACTATCATAGACTAGTACAGAGCTGATGTTGACACGTCAGTGATTTAGCGCGTCTTCATGAGTATAAGATTCTTGACATGTTTCATCTTCTTTCTTCTTTAGCTTTGAACTTCTAGTTAAAATACACTCATATGATTCGCTTTATGCAGACTCATAACATTAGTTCAAAGCTCATTAATCTTGCTATCAACATGTAAATGATATAAAAACAAGTTACACAACTCAAATCAGAAGTTGAACTCAGAAATTTTGACAGCAAAATTAGAACTTGAGCTCAGAAAACTCAATAGAAATCAGAAATTTCTAAAGAAGAATCTTGATTCAAAATCAGAAATTTTAATAGAATCAGAATCAAAGAACATGAATGCATTGTTCTTAATTAACTCTTTATTAAGCTCGTCATTAGAAATCAGAAATTTCAGCAGTACTTAAACTCAGAAAGTTCGATAAAGTACTAGTTGTTGCTTGAACTCAGAAAGTTCAATAAAGTAACATCAGAATCTTTTGATCAGCAATTTTCTACTCATATCATGACTAGAAGCTCAGAATCAGCAAGCATTACTCATTATGATTTTCAAAATGCTAGAAAAGAATCACTTCTATCACAGAATTGAACAGCATCAGAAGAAGACATGAATGCATCATCAGATACAGAAGAAAAGAACATGAACATATTGTTTTTTGATCACAAAATGATCAAGATCAGCATTAGCATTGAACTGAATGCTTGAATAAGCACTCATGAAGCAGACGACATCATTGTCTTTATCAAGTACATGTATCAACAGCACGACATCAAGATTAAGACTCACAATGACATGATTCAGATGTTAAAAGATGTCAACGAGATAAACATCACATTAAAGATTACACAAATGCATTTGCAGAAAGAAAATAAAAACAAGAACATGATTATACATCATCTAAAAGTTGCATCAAGTTGATAAAGCACTTTGATTTCTGAAGATTGATTCTCAAAGTTAATTAAGTTATTGAACTCTTCACTGTTTGAAAACTTGTTGCAGAATGTAAATAATTAACTGTCTTAAATGCAAAACAAGTTGAAGATAAATAAAAATCACTTTTTTATTGAAGAATTGAAGATTGCATACATTGAAAGTTGAGTCAGTGAAGCTGCAATCAAACACATAGCACTTTGAATGAGAAACATGTTTCTGAATTTCTTTCTAGAAGTTGAAGAAGTACTATTGATGATTAATAAAATGTACAATGATTTCAATCATCATCACATAACTCAACAACAGTACTTGAAGCTGTATTAAAACAAGATCTTCTTTCATAAATTTTGAATGAAATTTCAAAGATTTAATGCAGAACTAAAGTACAATAATGAGATTCTACTAAATAATTTTCAGCATAAAATCAGCTCAGATCTTCAACGAGCAATGCTCAATGAACAAATCATGAATTTGAATGAGTTTGTTAACATTTGCATGCAAGTCAATGTTAGATTAACTGAATTAAACGCTCAATTGATTATCAAAGCATCAGCGATCTCAGCTGCTCATTCTGTCGCTAGCACTTCGTCTATTCAACTCACGTCATCAGTCTCTGCGTGAAAGAAACTCAGAATATTGAATCTTGATCTCAGCAAGAAAGAGTTATTTAAGAAAGAACTTTGCTTCAAATGCAAGAAGTTAAAACATAAAGCATATGATTGTTTTAAAATGATTCAAGTGCACGAGATCGCTGCAAATTCAAAAAACAATCTGCTTTCGTCAAAGTAGTGATTGAGAACAATATACTCATATTCTGTTTCATCAGCATGTTTGATGATTCATTTAATTTCAAGTCGTTCACTGTTGATGTCATCTTGAGTAGTTTAGAAAAAATATTCAGGTTTTTTGCTTTAATAAATACTGAAGTCATTGACATGACTTTCATTGATGAATCTTTGATGTCAGAGCTATGTGAACGCTTTGATATTCAGTCAATATCATTGTTGAAATCAAAGTCAATTCAATCATATGATGAAATTTCTGATCAAAAGTCAATTACACACGCTCTGTATACATTAATCATGATACAAGAACACAAGAATGAAATGATGTTTTTATTAATAACTCATCTAGAACAGCATAAGATAATCTTTGAAAATCTTTGATTAAAAAGAAATCAAATTTTGATAAATCTTGCAAATAATTAATTAATATCATCATTGAAGATTTGAACATTGAAATCTGTCATTTCAAAAGCAAGCAGTCAATCAGCATTTTACAGATCTGAGTCAAGCGAAATTTGCAAAATGAAACAAAAGAACTTGAATTCAATTGTTACATCAATGATCATCTTAAAGAGATTCATGAATCAGAAATCAGTGAATAAATTCATTGAATCTACTCAATTTATTGAATCTGCTCTCATAGCAAAGCAAAGTACTCAAGTTGATCTCGATCAACTTCAACTCTTTCAATCAACTGAGAAAAAGAAACTCATCAATATTATCATGATCAAAGTCGCTATATATTAAACTTTAGTCAAGAATAAGAAGATCAAGATCTTCTTTTCGATCATTAGTGAAATCAACAAAGCGCTTAACTCAGTTGAAGATTTCACGAAACTGAATGAAATGATCTTTGTCATGTTATTAAATGAACTGAAAAAGAAGTTTTTAATAGTTTATCATGACTTTTTGAATGTTTTTGATAGAGAAAAAACAACGCAGTTGTCTTTGCATCAATTATATAATCATAAGATTAAATTAGAAAATGAGAGTTAACTTTCTAGAAGTTGATTATATTTCATGTCGAGCTACAAGTTGCAGAAGATCAAAGAGTATCTAGAAGAGAATTTGAAGAAGAAGTTCATCACACTCAGCAAAGCTTCTTTTGCTTCGTCACTACTATTTGTTGAAAAGAAAGATGATAATCTTCACTTTTGCATGAACTATTGAAAACTGAATGCTTTGATCAAAAGAGATCATTATTCAATATTCTTGATAAACGAAGTATTAACTTGAATTCAAGACAGTAAGTATCTAACTTGACTTAACATTATCATCATGTTTAATAAACTGTGCATGAGTTCAGAAAGCGAAGATTTAACTACTTTTGTTACTTTCTTTGACATTTACAAGTATAGAGTAATGCTCTTTGAATTGATCAATGAATCTGCGTTCTTTCAGCACTATATCAACAATGTATTGTTTGAATGTCTGCATAAATTCTGTCAGACATATTTGAATCATATTCTTATCTACAGTAAGATCTTGAAGAAACATAAAACTCATGTGAAAGAAGTGCTAAATAAGTTTCGCGAAGTCGACTTGCAAATAAACATTAACAAGTGCAAATTCAAGATTCAGAAAATCTCGTTTCTTGAACTATTGATATTCATCAATGATCTACAAATGAATTCTTGAAAAGTAGATGTGATTTGAAGCTGAAAAGTATCATGATCATTGACTTATGTGCAGATCTTCATTGACTTCTGCAATTTCTATCAATGATTCATAAAGAACTTCTTAAAAATCATTCAACTCATGATAAAGCTGATCTGAAAAAATCATCTTTTTGAATGAACAAAGATCTGTCAGATGATCTTTGAAGAATTAAAGTAACAGATGATGACAGCTTTCATTCTGAAGCATTTTGACTTAATCAGAGAAGCTATTCTGAAAATAAACTTCTTGAACTATGTGAACGACGAAGTATTGTCTCAATATGACGAGAAAAACATCTTACATTCAGTGATCTTTTATAGCAAGAACATGATTCTTGCAGAATGCAACTATGAGATTTATGACAAAGAACTGCTGATCATTATTCATTGTTTGAAACATTGACATCTTGAATTAAAATGTATGAATATTTCAATCAAGATCTTCATTGATCATCTGAATTTGAAGTACTTCATGATCATCAAAAAACTGATCAGATAACAAGCTAAATGAGCTGAGAAGTTATCTGAATATAACTTCAAGATCATATATCAGTCGAAAAAACAGAATCTGAAAGTCGACATGCTGATCAGAATGTCAAACATCAAGTCAGTTGAAGCAAACAATAATTGAAAGCTATATCAGCATCAGATGCTATTGTCAGAAGATAAATTAGAACTTCAATCAATAGAAGATGATCAGAAAGTTGATTAAGATCTGACTTAAATCTTGCTTAGATTTGACTCAGAATTTAACTCAGATTTGAAACTCAAATCAAAGGTTAATCAAAATTCAATCAAAGAAATGATTTCTATTCAGAATCAGATTATAGTTGAAAATTGAATGAATCAACTGTGCTTTGATATTCAAATAATCATGAAACAGAACAGAAAAATTTGTCAAGATATTGATTTAAACAATTGCAAAGTACTTGATGAAGTACTCTGAAAAGATAACAGACTATGAGTTTTTCAGTCAATGATCATTTGATTGATAAGAAAAGCATATGATTTTTTGATCAATGATCACTTTGACATGAATTGAACATTGAACTTGCTGAGATGATCATATTGCTGATTGAAGATGAGAATGATGATTAAGCGTTACATTTGAAACTGTTACATTTGTCGTAGATCAAAAGCATCGAGAGATCAAATCAATGAACTGCTGAAGTCATTGCTCATACTTAAGCAGTAATGACAGAACATATCATTAAACTTCATTATCAATTTATCAGAAAATGATGAAAACAACGCGATTCTGACAGTCATAGATTAATTGTTTAAGAAACAACATTATATATTGTGTTGATCAAATGATAAAGAAATCTTTGCAGAATAAACAGTCAAGCTACTGTTGATATGAATCTTCAGAACTCATGAACTATCAAGATTGTTGAAATCGTGCCTAGAAACTAATCAGAGTGCATGTGTGACTAGAATGTTTAATCTATAGAGATAGTTATAACTAAGACTTTAAGAATACAGAAGAAAGAAGATACAAAAGATAAGAAGAACATGCTCTATATAGTAGTTACTCAGATCAACGCTAGTCTCAAAGAAGACGTGTTGAAACACAAGAAAGATGTTGGTTCAAAAGATGTTTGTGACACAAAGAAATGTGTTTGTCATAGAAATCTGTTGACTACTCATAACACAAAGAAGTGTGTTTATTTAGAAGACAATAGAAGCTGATTAGAAGATGCTAGAAAAGAGAAAAGATGCTGAGTCATATCTGAGTCAGATCTGAGTCAGATCTAGATCAGATCTTGACTAGATTGTTAACTAGCTTTAATCAATTCTGACACATTCATAACATTATCTTTCTCTTCGAAAATTTATGTTCGCATGAATAGAATAAATGAAACACAAACTTTCATTGTTTTTCAACTTAGTGTGACTTGTCTGAATAGAGTTTATGAAATTCAACTAGAACTTCTTTCAAGCTCTTGAATTCTTCTTTATCAACATAGTATCATTTGTTGTTTCAATTTAGTTCTGTTCATTTGATCTTGTATTGTATTCAACCTCAATAGCATCTAAAGTTCAAAATGTCATCTATCTTTCAATGATCATTGTCTTTAATAGTGAGTGATCTGAGAGATTCTGAATGCTGTTCTGATAAGAAGTTGTCAAAATAAGAACACAATAGCTTTGAGCTGAACACTGAATGCAGCTGCTTCATACTTACTGATAGATGAAGATGATAGAAGATCTCAACTTTGATCGTAATTTGATAAAGTTCTAGTTGTTTATCTTTCAAATCTTTGCATGATCTTGTTGTTTTGATGTTTCTGAAAGATAATCAAACTCAGTCATCTACTTCATAAATGACGTTTCATTTATGTTTATTGATCAGAGCTTTGATGATCTGCTTCGTCTTTTTCAATTGCTGATGATCAAAGATAAGAAGCTCTTTCATTCAAATGACAATATCGTCAACTTTTCTAGCTTCAAGACGTTTGCAAGTTATCTTGTAGTCAGTTGTATCTGAATTGAAACTCATTCAAGAATGAAATTCTTTATTGAAGTAAAATGAGATCATTGAGATGATCGAGAAGATATTGAAATTTTCGCTAAATTTCATCATCAAAAGTCATTTTGCTTAGTCATTCTGCATGTAATTGCAGTAGATTCTTAGTTCGCGTTCAACATCTTGATTAGCTCGTTTCAATTGATCATTGATCTCAGAATGATAGACTGTTGATAAATTAGCTGTGATTCTTAGTCACTTACAAAGACTTTGTCACATTGTTGATATGAATTGAAAGTCTCTGTTCGAAACAATAGAACTAGGTAGATCATGAAGTCAATAAACGTTTCATAGCATGATTCAAACTGTTTCTTCAACTGAGATGCTCTCGTCTTCTCAATGACAGAGAACATAGTGATGTTTCTTGATGAGTTGATATATAATTGTGCAAATGACGTTATAATCTTCTGATAGAGATAGCTCAATGATGAAGTTCATAGCTATATCTTTTCAGCGTTTCTGTGAAATCGAAAGAGAATGAAGAAGTTCATTGATACTATTTCTAGATGTCTTGCTTCATTGATAGACATGACAGTTTCAAATGTAACGTCTAATCATTGCTCAATGATTTGATCAATAATAGAAACGTTGAACTAAATCAATAGTTCTTCGATTGTCAGAATAAGAGATGAAAGACTGATCATGAATTTTCTTTAGCAATTTCGTATGCATATTCTCAAAAACTCACAGTAGGTCTTTTCTGAACAGAACGTCGTCAACGATCTTGCAGTGCTTCAATTCAGTGCTATGTAGCTTAAGCTTGTTTTCGCTTATAGCTTGTCTATACTCATTGCAAAGCTCATTCTTCTTATTGACATCTTTTACTCATTGATAGAGATCAACTTCAGATTCAATAGCTAGAATATTTATTCTATCAAGTGTCAGAATGATCTGATAGCGATCTTCAGTACGCTGAGTTGATTCAGAGATGTTGATCAGAGACATTCTGATTAAAGCATTGACTTTAATGTTTATTTTACCTGATTGAAAAATGATCTGAAAGTTAAACTTGAATAGAATGTCTAGATAATTGACTTGACGTCAAGTTAACTGTTTATTCTTCATGAAGATCTTCAAAGTTTGATAATCAATGAACATTTGAATGAGCAGCTTTGTGCATTCTAGCTTGAGTCTTCAGTGTTTAAAGCATCGAATAATGACTAGCAATTTCTTGTCATAAATGTGATAATTGCATTCAGCAAAAATCATGCTCTTGCTGTAGAATGCTACTGAGTAAAGAACACTCTCATCATTGTACTGTGATAGTATTTCATCTTTGACGTAGTCAGATGCATCAATTTTCAGAATAGTCTATCGTTTTGAATCAAAATGTCGTAGAACTGAAGTCGAGTTGACTTGTTTCTTTAGATTATCAAAAGCTTGAACACAGACTTTGTTTCAAACAAAAAACGTGTCTTTTCTAGTCAGCTGAGTGAATGATTTGACTAGCTTCGAGAAGTTCTTAATGAAACGACGATAGAAGTTAATGAATTTCACGAAGCTCTGAATCTCTTTTAGATTGATCAATGTAGTTCAGTTGACTATGACTTTCACTTTGATAGAATTCATACAAAGATCTTGTTCTGATACTATGACTTCTAAGAAAATGATTTCTTCTACATTGAATTCGCACTTTTGAATATTCATCTGTAAATCAGCTTCTCATAGATGATTTAATATCATCTTGACATGTTGTTGATGTTTTCGTTGAGTTTTGCTGTAGATCAGAATGTTGTCTAGATAAACTTGACAAAAGTCATTTAGAAAGTTTCAAAGAATGTCATTCATATACTGCTGAAATGAGGCAGAATCATTGATAAGTTCAAAAGATAACATCTTTGATTTGTACACTTTTAAAGCGATGATAAAGATAGTGTAGTTCTCAATATCAAAATGCATTCGCAGTTTGTTGAAAGTCGAAATGATATTTAATCGAGTCAGATGCTTGCAATCAACTATTTTGTTGATCATCTTATTTATGAGCAATAGAGAATAGCAATTTCTTTTGATAATAGCATTGAGTTTTTGATAGTCAACGCAGAATTGTAAATCTTCATTTGCTTTTAAAGCGAACAGAACGAGTGAGAAATACAAAGCTTTGCTAAAGATTATAAATTCTTTGAAAAGATTCTCATTCAGATATTTCTTTACTTTCTGAAGCTTGTAAAGAGACATTCAATATGCTTGACAGCAAGATGATGTTACGTCACTAGTAAGCTCTATCTTATGATCATATGAACAATGAGACAATAGTTTGTTTGCTTAAGCTTGATCAAAGACGTCTAGAAAATTCTGATATTTCAATGATAGCTTGACTTTAATATCTTTTAGATTTTGAGTCGTTTCATTGATTGAGAAGACGTTTATGACATCTAGTTTGCATTGAGTATTGTAGATGATTTTTCTATCGATGTCTTTCATGAACATAGCAAAAATCTTGATCTGATTCTTTTTTTTTCGTTTTACTAAAGCTTAAAAAGAAACAACGTTTATGTTTTGAATCGAGAATGACTCTTTCTGAATGAATGAAACTGAGTGCTTAAGCATCTTAGAAGTCTTGCTGTGAGCTGTTGAATGTTATGAACATGCCTGAACCAATCAGGGTTCAGATAACGCTATGCCTAGTTTGAACCTAGCGCACCCCTATTGAACCCTTCGAGCCATTCTCAGCACTTCTTCCCGTTGTTCAGCACTTTCTTCATTCACTTCTTTCATCATTCTTTTAGACAAACACATCTGACATATTACATCACATCTGTATCGAGCCTAGCGCAGCCTCAAGCCATTATTTATAGAAGAGTTCGCACTCTTTCTCTTCTGTATTCTTAATATCTTGTTATAGCTACCTCTAAAGAGCAATACATACATATCAGCTTCGAGCCTCTTTGGTTGAATGATTTAGGCACGATCTCAACATTGAAGAAATTGAAGTTGATCGCGATCAACTTAAGTGCTTTGTATTTGACGAGATCGAAAAAATCAAAATAGAAATATCTAATTGATCAGAAAATACGATAGTATCATGTCTCATGTTCAATAATATTTCATTTTTGTTCATTCAGAGTTTGCTCAATATAGCTTCATGATGCTCGATATCAGCTATCAGCATTGATACAGTCAATTTCTTATGACTTTCGATCGTGAGATTGAGTAGAATCTTATGAGTAATAGTCTTTCTAGCTAGTTTCTCATCATAATCTCGTATTAACTTCTCTTTTGCTAGCAATATAGATTGTATTTCAAGTTTCTGACATACTTTATCAACTAGCTTGTCATGTATCAGCATGTAGACGACGAAATCACTATCTATCAAAGAGCGAAGACTAAAAGAATTGTTCTGAGCGATGAGAAAAACATTGATCAGAAATAATTTTTCAAAGTAGTTTTCTTCTGATAGAACTTCGACTTGATTGCACAAAGATATGATCTCTATCTTTTCAATGACTCTGAAAAAGATAGCTAGTTTTTTGAATTTGAATCTGAGTCAGAACTTGAACGATTGAATTCATTCTCATCATTTAATGCATTGACTTTAGAAAGTCGATCAGAACACTCTTTAAAGATATGATCTGATTTGTGACAGATGAAACAGATTTCAGCTTGTAAATTAATGTTTTTGATGCTAGTTAAAATCACGTCACACGACTTTAAATGATTGATGAGTGTAGTGACTTCGATCTTTCTATAGAAGTTTAATGAATCTCATTTCTCAGCAAAGATGACTTACTTTCTGACTTTGATCAAGAATTTCTTTTCTTTGATGTCATTCATGACTCAATGCTCATTGTTCAAATGAATTAAATAACTACGAATTTCATTGAAAGATTTAAGCTGAATCAATTGACTACTTCAAATTGCATGAAGATGATAAACTATCTTGTCTCGTAAATCAACAATCAATTACTTTTCATGATATTTTAAATAGAAGAATAAATGTTGAAACATTGAATAAAAATCATTAAATTTGCTCTTTTCTTGAATGAGATTAGCATATTTTCTTTGAAAGTGTTACGATTCTAGCTACGCATCTATGTTGATAGCTATGTTGATGACTATGTTGATGACTATCATCGATCGCTCGTCGCTAAACTATAGAATTGTTTCAAGATCAATTTTATTCAGAGTTAGCTTATGTTCTTCTGAGTCATATAAATAGTCAACTCTTCTCTTCTAGATACTTTTCTTTCTTAGCATTTATATACTCGTTACATTACACTCATATGACTCACTTTATGCTGATCTCTAACATTATATAAATGCTTCTTCATTACAGACGAAGTGAAATAATCTGCATCGATCTTCGAGTGCTTCTGTTGATTCTTCAATTCACTATCGACATTTGATCTAGTTGACTTGCAATCATCAGCAGCACTCATCTTTCTTCTCTTGTGAGCTGATTCAGCGAGAATAAACAAAAGATTCAAACTTGTGCGCTGATCAGCGAGTATAAACAAACGATCGAAATCATTCAACTAGATCAAAGATCAGCGAATTAATCGTTCATTCAGATTCGCAAGAAATTCTTTGAATTTATTGAACAATCAAACGAGATCAGTCTATGACTGCATGAAGTCTCTATCTCAAAGAGCAATCAAAGAGATCAGTCTAGAACTGCGTGAAGTCTCTATCTTGATGAGCAAATCTCAACAGTGAGTCTGCTTCAATGACACTCATCGTCAATGCAATGATTCATCTACTCTCATCGTTCTACCCATCAGTGAATCGATTCACCTACTCATTCATGTGCAACTAGTGAGTCTGCTACAATGACATGATAATGTCTTCAACAACAAGCAAATCTTTGAGCTTGTTTCTATATCGAAATTTCAGTGAGTCTGCTTCAACGACACTCTCAATGCAATGATCTACTCACTCTCATCGCTTTATCTATCAGTGAATCTGACTCGTCATTGAGTTCACATGCAACTAGTGAGTCTGCTTCAATGACATCTTTCGTCTATGCGATGATTCAGCTACTCACATTGCTCTATCAATCAGTGAATCAATCTGTCAACTCGTTCACATGCAAATAGTGAGTCTGCTACAAAGATGTCTTTCGTCAACGTGATGATCTACCTACTCACATCGCTTTACCTATCAGTGAATCTGATCAAATGTTCATGTGCAACTAGTGAGTCTGCTTCAATGACACGATCAATGCAATGATCTATTCACTCTCATCGCTCTACTCATCAATGAACCTGATCATACGTTCATGTGCAGCTAGTGAGTCTGCTACAATGACATCATTCTATCTTGCATAGTGAGTTTGCTACAATAGACATTTCGATTCTACACAAGACTAAGAAAATACATTCATGCAAACATGAATCATTGAAGAAAGAGAGTAATGTTACGATTCTAGCTACGCATCTATGTTGATAGCTATGTTGATGACTATGTTGATGACTATCATCGATCGCTCGTCGCTAGACTATAAAGTTGTTTCAAGATCAACTCTATTCAGAGTTAGCTTATGTTCTTCTGAGTCATATAGATAGTCAACTCTTTTCTTCTAGATACTTTTCTTTCTTAGCATTTATATACTCGTTACATTACACTCATATGACTCGCTCTATGCTGATCTCTAACAGAAAGTTTGTCTCTTTGTTGAAATCATCATATAGCTGAGCAAGTTCATCTAACAAATCATTAATCATTTTATAAAGATTCAATGAATCATGTTGATGTCAAGCTAAAGTAACTTTGACTGCATTTTCATTGATTCTGAAGTGAATATAGATCAGTATGACTTTATCAGTATCAAAATGATCGACGTTGATCTTTAGCTTGTCACGAATCTTTTCTTGTCAATCATCTCAGAAAGATTCTGTTTCATCAGTAAATAGAGATGAATTTGAAAGCTTTTGAAATCGCTTGAATGAATTGAACATGATGAAAGAAGTAGAAGTATCTTCTTTAGTCAATCGCAGTTGATGTTGTAGTTTCATCATCTGATCTTGAAGCTTTTTAAGATTTAGATTCAATCATTCTTTTGCTTAATCAATTTCTTTGAAACAAGTCTTTCATATTTGTTCGCTAAGTATTTTATCAAATAACTCACAAGCTTCTACATCTAAATCTCGTTGAGTTCAAAGATTGTTTAAATCTTCTAGAAAAACTTCTGAGTCTTATTCAATTCAATGTTGTAACTGCTTTACATTTTTGATATTTCAGAGAGTAGAGACTTTCAGAGATTCATCGAGTGTTTGAGAGTAAGACAAGAATTGATGATGTTTTCATACAAAGTCAGTTCTAAGAAATTTTGATAAATGAGAAGATAACTTGAGATAAATGATTGAATCAAGACTTTGATTATTCTTGAAGAAATTGAGTTGAGTATTCACAGATGATTGAATCATGATGAAGATTTTGATGATTGAGCGAATGATGATGCTTGACAGTAAATAGTGAGATTGTTTGTTAAAGTGTTTAGTCTTCAAAGAAGAATGTTGCTGATTTGAGAGAATTTTTTGTGATTCTTAAACAATCAATGAAGATTCTTTATCATTGATTCTATTAATTGATTTGAACTGATGCTACTGACTGAGCGATAAATTCTCTAGAAATCACATGATCATATGTTCTCGTTGATTCTATTGATTTCTTGATGTTGTTCTGTCTTTCAATGTCGTTGATTATCAGATACACAAATTTCTTTATACTCATTTTATTGTCAGTTGAGTTGATTTGAATGAGTATAAAGATCAGTATCATGTGATTAACAAATTCTTAAAGTAATGTTGAGATCATGTTTAGAAACTAATCAGAGTGCGTGCGTGACTAGAATGTTTGATCTATAAAGATAATTATAACTAAGACTTTAAGAATACAGAAGAAAGAAAATACAAAAGACAAGAAGAATACACTCTATATAGTAGTTACTCAGATCAACGCTAGTCTCAAAGAAGACGTGTTGAAACACAAGAAAGATGTTGATTCAAAAAATGTTTGTGACACAAAGAAATGTGTTTGTCATAGAAATCTGTTGACTATTCATAACACAAAGAAGTGTGTTTGTCTAAAAGACAATAGAAGCTGATTAGAAGATGCTAAAGAAGAAAAAAGATGCTGAGTCATATCTGAGTCAGATCTGAGTCAGATCTAAATCAGATCTCGACTAAATCATTAACTAGCTCTAATCAATTCTGACACATTTGTAACAAAGATTAATAATGTTTAATCATGATTCATAATTCATATTGATTGTCTGAAAGTCTTTATGTCTGAAACTCAACATTAAGATAAAACTATTCATAAACTATCATTTGCAAATTAATGATCAAACAGAATGTGAGATGATGAGATCTTTTTACGTGAAACTGTGTAGTAGAAGATAAGAAAATAATACTTTATTGATGATAGAATTAATTGTTAAGAAATGAAAGCAAAAGCTTGCAGAGTTTTCATCTTCTGTCAAGTCACTACTTCTATTCACTCGCTAGTTTCTTTGATCTAATCTCGTGAGCTAGTCTTGCAGACATGCATCGTTCATAGTTAATGAAATGCATTCTCACAACTGCATTTCTTCTTAAAAACTCAATCTCTGAATCTTCATAGCATTGTATTGTCTTCTTGTAGCTGATAGCATAATCATGACTTCTTCAGCATTCTAGCATCTGTGTAGAAGTGTCATGAGTTGATCATGCTAACAAGCATAAACAAAGCTAGTGCAAGATTGTTGATATCAACTCTTCAGCTTTACTTTCTTTCTTTCTTTCTTTTCTTCTTGTCTCATTTCAGCATATTCTTTCGTAAGTACTGTTCTTTCAAACTGACAAAGCATAAAATCTGCTATGTGTATCTTGCATAGCTTGCAGCTTATGATATGAGCTTCTTTCGTTGCAGCGTTGTTGTGATGCAAGTCAGCTCATGAGTTAATGTGAATGATATAGCAGTATCAACATCATCATCATCATCATCATCATAATAAGTAGCAGCATTCGCGCTCACTGAGATCATGCTAACATGCTTGCGAAGTCTGCTCATTTTCTTGAGATGTACATTTCTCATCATGTTGTCGTCACTGCAACGTCTGTCACGTCTGCTTCTTCTGCTTCTCTTGCGTCTTTTGCGTTAAAGACTGAGCTTTTGATTCTTAATATACATATTTATTTCTGCATGTTTCAATAATTGCTGACACATGATAAATTGTAGTGATCAGATGATCTGATGCTGTCGCTGCGTTCATCGTCTGAGCGCAGCAATGACTCACACATGTCGTGCTCTCATTGAGCGTGCTCACAAATGCGAGCATTGCTTCGTGAAAAAGCATGATTGCATGATGAACTCAGACTTGCGTCATCTTCAGCTGTCGATGCATTGTGCTGCATGAGCGATGAATCATCATTTCAACGCTTGCATTGAGACTTGCCTCGCTCTTTGCCTTTGATAATGAAAGAATGAGTGACTTTTCTTTCAATCATGTGAGATTGTATCTAACAGTTGAGTAGAAATTCTCATTTTTCTCGTTCTTGTCACTTCTTGTTGTCATCACGTCGCTTCATCTTTGTCTTGTAAGTGTTGACTGAAGCAAGCAGTGCATAATGAGATTCATTGATGAATAAATAGCTTTCTTCTTCACTTTGATGTTCTCGCTCGCGATTGTTGATTGCTTCTTTTCTTCATTCTTTCGCGACGTTCATCGTCTTCTTTTTTAGAAGACATATGTTGCATGAGATTTTATAATTGTAGTTTAGTATCAACTTCTTAAACTTGCGTCTTTGCGCTTTTGATACTCTCTCAATCGTGATTCTTACGTAATCTGTCTCTCTTTTTCTTCTTTGACTTTTTCACAGTCAACTGATGTACTTGTCTTTTTATCTTGTAGTTCTCAATGATCTTCTTTGCATTGCTAAGATTTTTCATTGATTCTCAGAAGTTTTCATAAAAAGATAAATCAGCTCATTAAACTAAATACTCAATCTTTTCTTTCTTGATTCGCTGATTAAGTATCTTTTTTATCTTTCATTTCTCTTTCTCTTTTACAAGAATGATTTGCAACTTTGAATTCTCATTACATAAGTATCAGAGTTTCAATAAAGAAACATAAAAGATTAAGTAAATTGCATCATATCTTTTAAGTAGTTTAAGCTTATACGCTTGCGTGTTGATCTTCTTCAATATTCTGAATGATCTCAGTTATCTGTGATCAATCTTCTTCTTTGAATGAAATGTATGAATGTTTATACTTTGCAAAAGCACTTTGTCTTTCATTTGAAAGCTTGCAGCTTTATGATGAGCATTATAATACTTTGCTTGCTGCTCTGCTACTCACTTTCATAGTTTCATTAGATGTTCTCTGATACTTCGTAGTCATTCTGCTCACTTCATAGTCAAGAATGTCTTTCTTTTTAAAGTTCTGTTTTCAGATGTCTTTGTGAAACTTGCAGTGTATTTCTTTAAAAGCTCATGTGAAGTTTTTTTAATACTAACATGTATGCTGTTGTTATATGCAAACATCATCATTGATAAAAGCTTTGATCAATTATTCATTTTATAATTGAAATACACTTGCAGATAGTACTCAAGCATCTGATTCTGTCTTTCTGTTTGATCATTGATTTGCAAATAAAATGCAGTGCTTAGCTTTTGCTTTGCTTCAAGATGTCAACATAAAGTGATTCAGAAATGATTGATAAACAATGAGTCTTGATTTGATATAATGCTTCGCATCATTTCATGCTGAGATACGAATTTTCATCATAGCAGATTTGCAAGCTTCTTGACGTTCAGATCTTTGATCATTGAAATATAAATTGCATGCTTGATCAACTTATCTATTATTATCAATATAACATCACTTGTTTTTTCGATGTATGAATTCTTCGCAAAGAACATGTTTATTATGAAATTCATGATCATCATGTGAAATGAATTCACGCTCTCTGATGATATAAACGTCAGCTTCTTATAGAGCTTATGATGATGCACTTGCACTCGCTGACAGTCTGAACAGATGCAAACATATTTCGTCATCTTTTTGAGCATTTTTGATCAGTAATATTTTCTTCTTATTGCAGTCTTGATACAAGTGCATGTGAAATGATCTGCTTTGAAATCATCATGATTCATACACAGAATCTCATTTCTTGTAGCAGAGTCATTGAATACATAAACTGCAAGATCACGACGTAGCAGTTCATCATTTCTCATACTTCATTTTGAAAGTTCATTTTTTCTAGATGTAAATCGTTGATGTCACTTCTCATTCACAACAAAGACGTCTCTTTGTTGTAATCTCAGTAATCACGCAGTCATTGATTCACTCATCTTCAAATAGAATCTTTTCAACTTCATAATTTAATGAATCAGAAGTTGAAATGACGCAGTGTTTAGAATTTTGCAAGATTTGATGAGTACTTTCTCATTCAATCACATGATTCAAGTATCTGCAATGACTATGTCATTCAGTTGCATCATCAATGCTGCAAGTTTGATTGCTGTCAAAACTTCTTTATTCTTTAACAGCTCAGATTGACATTTTTGATTACGAAGTTTATTTTGCAGAGTAAATAGAAAATAATCATTATTCTTCTTGCTATCATTCAATTTCATGATGTCGAGTCTTCTTGATGATGCATTCGCAGAGTTTAATTTGTCTCTGCAATATTCTATATGAAAGTCAAACGCAGTTAATTTCTCAGCTCAACGCATCTGTTGTATGTTGAGCTTCTTCATCATCATAAAGTAACAAAGATTATTGTGATCTGTTATCATACATATGAGTCACTTGCTACTCTGAAGATAGTGTCATCAGTTCTTAAAATCAAGAACTATAGCATACAGCTCTTTATCATGCATGTCTCATTGTACTTCAACTTCTTTGAACTTATAACTATAGTACACAATGAAATATCATTGATCAGTCTTGTTTTTCTGACTAAGCACATCTTCGACTTTGCGATTTGATGCATCGATCTTCATACAAAGATTTGCATCTCAATCGTAGTGTTTCAAAATGAAAGCACTGACAAAGATTGTTTTCAATCTTTCAAAAGCTTTTCTTGCTTTCAACATCATTGCAAAGAATGAATGCATCGCTTTCTTCTTTGCATTCTTGATTAAATCTGTTAAAGCCGCAACAATTTGAAAGAATTTTCTTATAAATTGTTGATAAAATCTTGCAAATCTCAAGAATATGAAAATGTTTTTTGCAGACTCAAGCTCAGATCAGCTAGTGATTGCATCAATATAAGACTGTTTCATCTGAATATTTCTTCATTCTATCATGAATCTCAAAAAGATAACTTCGTTATGATTGAAAGTGCATTTTGACAGCTTGACATACAGTTGATATTTCAGTAGCGCGCGAAGAATCTTACACACATGCTCTCAATGCTGCTTTTTCATCTCAAAGTATACTAAGACATCATTCAAATATATTACACAGCAAATATTCATGAATGACTTAAGCGTGTGATTTACATAGAACTGAAAGATCGCAGAAGCATTTGTCAGTTCAAAGAGCATCATCTGATACTCAAACTAATTGTAGCATGTATGAAAAGTCGTTTTTCATTCATCGCTCTTGCGAATTCAAATGCAATGATAAACGTTGCAAATATCAATTTTGATAAAGTGTCTTGCATGAGCAAAGTGATTCAGCGTCTCAGACAGTAGAGACAATGAGTAATTGTTCTTTACTGTTATTTCATTGAGATCATGATAGTTCATGCATAAACAAAGACTTTCGTTCAACTTTTTTACAAACAACACAGATGCTTTTGCAGAACTACTTGATGAATGAATTCATTTCTTCTCTAGCGCGCTGTCTAGATAGTTTCGTATCACAGTGAGCTCATCTCATGTCATCTTATAAATAGATTCAATGCAAGACATTTTGTTCTTCATCAGATCAATGAGATGTTTCATCTGATCATGTGTGTTCAAACTATCAGAAAGAATCTCAGAAAACACTTTCTTAAGATCTTAAATAGCAAAGAGTATCTTTGATTCTTTTGCTTAAAGCGCATCACATCTTGCAGTCTGATGATCTGCGTTCTGTGATAAGTCATCTGTAGATAGCAGCTGATAAAGCAGAGCTACATAAGTCTCTTTTCTTTTCTTAGCTGCAAGCATTATCAGTTCAACAAATTTCAATGTCTTGCACAGATTAACTTGTATTTGCTTTGCACGTTGAGCGCTGTTTTCTCGATATGATCAACAATGCTTGCGTCAACAAATATTCAAGTCAATCTCATTTAATCATGAGTAATCAAGAATCATATCATATTCTTGCATGTTCACAGCATGAAACTCAATGTTTCAGCTCTTGTGAACTTTCTTGTGATCAATCAACTCAATATCAATCTGATGTGTATCATAGCAGAAAATGTAATGATCATTGATCATCTGAATCTGTTTCAGAATTGCATGATTCTTCAATAACTTATGCTCTTTTACTCATGATTGCAATATAAAATTTCACTCGATCTCAGAATCAATAAGACAGTGAGCTTTGCGCATTTTCTCAGAAGCATTTGTCAGTACTGATATCATCAATGCATGTGACAATCGTCTTTTCGTAGTTATATTTAATGACTTGATGATAAACATCAGACTTTCTCTTTTCTTGCTTTTTTGCTTTGATTGCAAGTTTCTTGTCTGAATGCGTAGTTAAGACACATTGAATTATCAATCTTGTGTTTCATTTTCTTGCATGATCAGCATGTAAGATTGAATGAAGCAGCATCTTGCTTAAATTTACTGAACTTGAGTGTTGCATCGTCTTTAGACTGCATGCTTGAAGCAGAGAACTTAGAATTCTTCGTTGCAGCAACAAACTTCATCTTCTCATGCAAGAATCAAAAACTCTTTTGAGATGTTACACTTTCACTTTGCTGCAAATGTAGCTTCAACAATGCATCAGTGTTTTGCAAATGCAAGTCAATGTTTATAAGATGCTTTAGCAGATCAATATAATTGATAGAGATGTATAAGATGCAAAGAAACTCATTCATGATGATTTCATTAATCTTCATTCGTAAGTACATCATGCAAGTCTTGTTGAATATATGATAGTTCAGATTTGCATACAGTCTGATAAGATATTGCTCAAAATTCACGATGCTTTGATTGACTTGTTACTTTGCAGTCTCAAGTCAATGTTCTGTTTGAAAGTTGTGAATTTCAGAATTGCTAAGTTTAGCATGCAAGTATTCAATGTAGTACTTTCAGTTGAGTATCTCATCATGATTGTGCATGCTCATCACATGATCTCATCACTGATTGCAAGACTTTTCTGACAAGTATGATGCAGATCATTGCAGCTTCTTCTCTTTCGTGATGAAATCAAATAATGTCACGACTATGAAGTCTTTGCAGTCTTGCAGTCAGAACATCAAGAAATCATAGTTCATGATGCTTTGCTCTTTAGACTCGCAAGATCAATTAGCATGCTTGCGTGCATTGCTTCAATAGTGATCATCACTATGTTGTCGTCGATGATCAGAAATTAATTGAGTTTCTCGCTCAAGTTTTGATACACAAAGTTGCAAGGCAAGCAGTACATTCTGCATCTTCAGATTCTTTAACTGCTTGCGTACTTTACTTGCTGATCATTGAGAAATAAAATTTGTCTGTTCATTAGATTCTTGCGATTTGAACTTCTCATCTGCATGTTCAAATGCGTGATTCTCAGATCTGTTTTGATGAAACGATGAATTCTCAGTGTGAGAAAAGTTATCACTTCTTTCAATTGTGCAACTTCTGATGAGTCGCTGCACGTTTGACATCTTTTACTGAGCAGCTTTGTGCAAACAAAGCAATTAAAACTGTGAGATGATGAAATCTTTTTACGTGAAACTGCGTAGTAGAAAATAATAAGATAGCATTCTATTGATGATAAAACTAATTGCTAAGAAACGAAAGCAAAAGCTTGCAGAGTTTTCATCTTCTGTCAAGTCACTATCTTTATTCACTCGCTAGTTTCTTCAACCTAATCTTGCAAGCTAATCTTGCAGACATGCATCATTCATAGTCGATGAGATGCATTCTTACACAGAAAGAGCGAATCAGAATGTGAAATGATATTTACAAAGTTATTGCTCATATATGCAAGATGATTGATTCATCTGATTATTTATGATTGAATTCATTGATAACAATGCTATTTCATCATCAATTAAACAATCAACATTCTTTCTGAATAAAAACTTTCACTCTCATATGAGCTTCAATTTGAATTCAATTGAATATGAGATCACTCAAGCTAGAATCGAAGCAGACAAAGCAAAAAATATATTTGAACACATGAAATAATCACTAGCATTGATTAAGCAAGTCTTAGCAAAAGTCAGAGTCACAATGAAGAAACAGACTGATAAGCATTGAAAGAAAATAATTTACAAGATAAATGACATGATGTTTCTGAATTCTAGAAACATAATGATCTCATGATCATCAAAGAAGCTAAATGATAAAATGCTAGAACTTTTCAAGATTTTGATTAAGATTGAACATGTATATTGACTAAAACTATTGTTGACTATGAAGATTCATTTAAAGTTTATGTTGCAAGCGTGCATCTTAAGTTAGTCTAACATAAATCATGTTAAACTATCATAAACTAGTATAAAGCTGATGTTGACATGCTAGTGATTTAGCGTGTCTTTGTGAGTATAAGACTCTTGACGTGTTTCATCTTCTTTCTTCTTTAGCTTTGAACTTCTAGTTAGAATACACTCATATAATTCGCTTTATGCAGACTCATAACATTAGTTCAAAGCTCATTAATCTTGCTATTAACATGTAAACAATATAAAAACAAGTTACACAATTCAAATCAAAAGTCAAATTCAGAAATTTCAACAGCAGAAACAAAACTTAAGTTCAGAAAGCTTGATAAAAATCAGAAATTTCTAAAGAAGAATCTTGATTTAAAATCAGAAATTTCAATAGAATCAGAGTTAAAGAACATGAACGTGTTGTTCTTGATTAACTCTTTATTGAACTCATCATCAGAAATCAGAAATTTCAGCAGTACTTGAACTCAGAAAGTTTGATAAAGTAACATCAGAATCTCTTGATCAGCAATTTTCTACTCATATCATGACTAGAAGCTCAGAATCAGCAAGCATTGCTCACTATGATCTTTGAAATGCTAGAAAAGAATCACTTCTATCACAGAATTGAACAGCATCAGAAGAAGAAAACATGAATGTATCATCAAATACAGAAGAAAAGAACATGAACATGTTACTTTTTAATCACGAAATGATCAAGATCAGCATCAGCACTGAATTGAATGCTTGAATAAACACTCATGAAGCAGACAACATCTGTTACGAGCGTGCTCAGTCTTCTACTGAGACGTGTGTTCTTTAAGCTAGACTAAGACTTTATTGAGCTTAGCACTCATCTTTCTTCTGTACATATAGTCTTCGCATCTCGTAGCTCTCGCTCTTTAGCTTTGAAACCTCGTTTACCTCGTTTACCTGATTCACTCTTCGTTTACCTGTATTTCTATGACTTGCTCTAGACATGATTCTAACATTATTCAAAGCTTCGTACATATCACACGATAGTGATTCGCTTTCTAGCTACGATCGAAAGCAAAGCTTTGCGACATGTTGCAGAGTTGAATCGATTCTTGATTGAACTCATCACTCGATAGTGAGTCTGCTTTAAAGACATGAACGAAACAAGCTTTACTACATGCATGTAGTAGACACGAATGAAACAAGCTCTACTACATGCATGTAGTAGACATGAACGAAACAAGCTCTGCTACATGCGTGTAGTAGACACGAATCAATAGTGAGTCTGCTTCAATGACGTCAGATATCAAGAAGAAATAGGCTTGAAACGTCTGATGAAATGAGCTTGAAATGCTCAATGAAATGAGCTTGAAACACTCTTTGATATGACAAGAAGAAATAGACTTGAAACGTCTGATGAGCTTGAAATGCTCAATGAAATGAGCTTGAAATGCTCAAATAGAACGATAACGAAATGAACAAGAAAGAAAGAAGCTGATTGAAGCAATGAGATCATTGCTTGACTAAAGAAAAGAGAGATAATGTTACGAGCGTGCTCAGTCTTCTACTGAGACGTATGTTCTTTGAGTTAGACTAAGACTCTATCGAGCTTAATGCTCATCTTTCTTCTGTACATATAGTCTTCGCATCTCGTAGCTCTCGCTCTTTAGCTTTGAAACCTCGTTTACCTTGTTTACCTGATTTACTCTTCGTTTACCTGTATTTCTATGACTTGCTCTAGACATGATTCTAACATTATTCAAAGCTTCGTACATATCACACGATAGTGATTCGCTTTCTAGCTACGATCGAAAGCAAAGCTCTGTGACATGTTGCAGAGTTGAATCGATTCTTGATTGAACTCATCACTCGATAGTGAGTCTGCTTTAAAGGCATGAACGAAACAAGCTTTACTACATGCATGTAGTAGACACGAATGAAACAAGCTCTACTACATGCATGTAGTAGACATAAACGAAACAAGCTCTGCTACATGCGTGTAGTAGACACGAATCAATAGTGAGTCTGCTTCAATGACGTCAGATATCAAGAAGAAATAGGCTTGAAACGTCTGATGAAATGAGCTTGAAATGCTCAATGAAATGAGCTTGAAACACTCTTTGATATGACAAGAAGAAATAGACTTGAAACGTCTGATGAGCTTGAAATGCTCAATGAAATGAGCTTGAAATGCTCAAATAGAACGATAACGAAATGAATCAGAAAGAAAGAAGCTGATTGAAGCAATGAGATCATTGCTTGACTAAAGAAAAGAGAGATAATGTTACGAGCGTGCTCAGTCTTCTACTGAGACGCATGTTCTTTGAGTTAGACTAAGACTTTATCGAGCTTAATGCTCATCTTTCTTCTGTACATATAGTCTTCGCATCTCGTAGCTCTCGCTCTTTAGCTTTGAAACCTCGTTTACCTCGTTTATCTGATTTACTCTTCGTTTACCTGTATTTCTATGACTTGCTTTAGACATGATTCTAACAACATCATTGTCTTTATCAAGTACATATATCAACAGCACAACATTGAGATCAAGATTCACAATGACATGATTCAGATGTTAAAAGATGTCAACAAGATAAACATCACATTGAAGATTACACAAACGCGTCTGCAGAAAAAGAATAGAAACAAGAACGTAATTATACATCATTTAAAAGCTGCATCAAGTTGACAAAGCACTTTGATTTCTGAAGATTAATCTTCGAAGTCAATCAAGTTATTTAATTCATTTCTGTTCAAAGATTTATCATAGAATGTAAACAATTGACTATCATGAATGCAAAATAAGCTGAAGATAAACAAGAATCACTTTTCTATCAAAGAGTTAAAGATTGTTTACATTGAAAGTTGAGTCAGTGAAGCTGCAATCAAGCACATAGCATCACGAATGAAAGACATGTTTCTGAACTTCTTTCTAGAAGTTGAAAAAGTACTATCAATCATTAATAAGATGTACAACAATCTTAATCATCATCACATGACTCAACAACAGTACTTGAAGCTGTATCAAAATAAGATCTTCTTTCATGAATTTTGAATGAAATTTCAGAAATTTAGCACAGAACTAGAATACAATAATGAAACTTTATTAAATAATCTTCAGCATGAGATCAGTTCAGATCTTCAGCAAGCAACACTTAATGAATGAATCACGAATTTGAATAAGTTTATCAACATTTGCATGCAAGTCAATGTTAAATTGACTGAATTGAATGCTTAATCAGTCGTCAAAGCATTGATGATTCAAGCTGCTTGATCTGTCTCTAGCACATTGACTGCTCGACTCACGTCATCAATCTCTTCATGAAAGAAACTCAGAAGATTGAATCTCAATTTTATTCAGAAAGAATTGTTTAAGAAAAAACTTTGCTTCAAATGCAAGAAGTCAAAACATAGAGCATATGACTGTTTTAAAATGACTTAAGTGCATGAAATCACTGCAAATTCAAAAAACGATTTGCTTTCATCAAAGTAATGACTGAAAGCAATATACTTATATTTTGTTTCATCAGCATGTCTGATGATTCATTTGATTTCAAGTCATTCACTGTTGATGTCATCTTAAGTAGTCTAGAAAAAATATTCAGATTTTTCACTCTGATAAATATTGAAGTCACTAACATGACTTTCATTGATGAATCTTTGATGTCAAAGCTATGTGAATGCTTTGATATTCAATCAATAATAATAATAATAAATTCATACATTCTTGTAACATTGATTAGATCGATTCATGAGAAACTCTATGCTATCTGTATCGAGTGAACAAAACTCTCTGAGGTAGAAAACCACTCGCAGTCTACACGACTGCTTCACGCAGTCGAAACAGTGAGTTTTGAGACTATGTACCAAATTTGTTCGCATTGATCACACGTTAGAGAACGAGTGTTCTAGCCACTCTAAATTGCTTCAAGAGCTTCGTTTTCATCATCATCTTCGCTACTGCTCTGAGACTCTTCGTGATGACGACGATTATTCGATAGTTTGAGAAGTCAGCATCTTGTAGCATTCTTGATCGCAGGTGCGATCAGTTCAAGCAGTGCATAAGTACATGCTTCGCCGTCTGATGACTTCATTCGCAGTCGCATCACGAACTATTCGTGCCTGAAACGTTTCTAGAGTGCAGATAAGCGTTCAGATCTATGCGTTCAATTCTGATGTGCATTGCGAGAATGCTTTCTGCTTTCTGAAGATCATCACGCATCTTTATCGTCTTATTGCTCAGGTGCAACCTTTGTGCTGAGATTGCGTTAACGTCTGCGACGCGTTCTCTGTACTTTTCCCATCGTTGATTTCATTGATCTTTGTGATACTGCGTTATTGCGATGCTATCGCTTGTTGAAATCATTGTGAAGAAGAGAGTGCGTCGTCTGCATCTCGACTGTATCTTCGCATCTTCTTGAATGAAGGCATTCAGAAGTACTATTTTCTTGATGGCGAGTGAGCGAGAAATGACGCGATTAACTCTCGTCAAACGAGCGCGTATTAGTTCGCATGCTTGTCTGATCTCTTGCGTTCGACCGTCGACTCAACTGTATAGCGTGACCTTGTTCTGTAGCATGTTCAGATGAACATGTAGCGAACTCGTGTATGTTTCTGCCTCTAGAGTTTCGATGTTTACTCTTTTGAACGCTTCTGCTACGTGACGCAGAGTCTGATTCTGAAGTGTTTCTAGTCTGCGTTCTTTGCTCAACAGTTCATCTTTCTTGTCGCGCTGATATCAAACTGACGCTTCGAATGCGATTTCTGACCTCACTACTGCTGAGTATACTTGTCTTGCTTTTGTGAAGGTAGCTTTTCATGTGAAGACTTCAAGATGACTAAGTGTCAGCATTCTTGTGACGTGATTCGTCTCTATTTGTTGAAGATGCGCGTCTCATCGCAGTTTCATGTTCAGTTGCACTTCTAGAACTTGTACATCTGGTTTCGATTTGATAACTGAGCTTTCTATTTGTATGCTAGTCATCATGTCGAACCTCTTCGATTTTCTAGTGAAATGCGTGAGCTTGTACTTTTCTGATGCGAACGTTGCGTCATGAGTGCAAGCTCATTTCGCGCAGACGTCGTGTGCTTTGCTCAGTGTTCTGCAGGTTTCTTCAGTGAATCTGTCGTAGACTAGAATGTTAATATCATTTACGAAGTCAAGCACTTCGATTTTAATTCTCAGTGCTTCGCATTTTTCGATTAAACTTGTGTTGAAGAATAGAAAGAGAATCGATGAAATGAAAGATCTCTGTGATATGTCTGCGTTTACCTTGCGCATGTCGCTCGTTTGTTCGTCGAATATTAGCGACGTCTCTCGATTCTCTAGAAAGCTGCGTGTTCATTCGATTATGTAGCTTGACGTTCTTTTCATTTTCAGCGTGTGCAGAAGTCTGACGTGTGAGACTCGATTGAACGCTTCGACGACGTCTAAGCTTAGCATGAAGGTCACATATTTGGTTTCACAGTCTCACACTGTGTGTTACAAGCGTACCAAGGCTGAATAGAACTAGTCAGTGTCTCTAGCTCAGATCTGACCCAGCCTCTATTTTCTTTCATCAACATCTCTTTGTTCAACATCATCTTTCTTTCTACATCACATTCTACTCATGTCACAAACACATTTTCTTCAAGCTTAGCGCAGCCTCTGAATATTACTTAAATAGAAGCTTTTGTACTCATCTTCTTCTGTATTCTTAATATTCAGTTATAGCTACCTCTAAAGATCAAGCACTATTCAATTCTGACTTTCGCTGATTGACTCACCTAGGCACGATTCTGACATTATATTAAGAATTCGTTAATCACACGATACTGATCTCATTACTCATTCAACATACTCGTCTAGGCAGAACGAGTCTAAAGAAATTCGTTTACCTGGTGATCGACGATAATCGAAAGATAGAACAACACTAGAGAATTGAATAGAATCAACGATGAGGCTGTTTGAATTGCTAGACTACTTACCGCTCATTAAGTACGCAAAGTTCACTCGATTACGAGAATCACGATAAAGAATCTTCGTGAATTGCTCAAGAATCAAATCGATCGATAGATTCAACGATAAAGAACCTTCGTTGTTTGCTAGAGAATCAACCAAACCAATCAACAAACAAACCTCATCTTCTTTGTTGAAGATTAAACATCATTCTATACGCCTTTCTTCTTCAATCGTCGAGCATCGTCATTCGTTCGACCTTCTTTCAAAACAAATCTCACCATGTCTAGCCGTTCGCTCACTGAAGAGCGTTTCGAAGAATTTCGAAATCGTTTCTCTCAAACCTCTGATGCTGATTCATCGAAACCACGAACGAAATCACCAAGTGCTGCATCATTCATTCATGAAGATGACGAATCATTCGCTGAAACGATAATACTTCTCGTGTTCTACGAAACCTGAAAGGCTCGAAGCCTAGCCCTTGATGAAGAAACAGATCGACTCTACGAGTTAGGTAAACAACAAGAAGACGAAATCAAAGAGTTGAAGACTAGACTTCAAGCTAAAGAAAACACTTCTTCTGATTTCACCTACTCTGAGCGTTCTAGGTCTCAAAAAATACCTGATTCTTCGCTGTTTACTGATGAAAAGAACTCTACTTGAGAGAACTGATACGGAAAAATTCAGAATAAACTAGAGATCAACGTCGATCTCTTTCCTAATGAACGAGTCAAATTGAGCTATATACATTCTAGATTATTCGATGACGCAGCTGAGATCACTCAAGCTAGACGCGAACGTGGCTGTGTCAATCTCTATAAGATCGTCGACGACCTTTTGAAAGAGCTAGCTCAGTTGTTCAATGACTCGAATAAGAAAGTCAACTTTCGTAGAAAATACTACAACTTGGTTCAAGAATTCAAGAAATTCAGTGAATTCTATACTCAGTTTCAACGTCTATCTTTCTATCTAGACTATCACGAGAAGCAACTGATCGCTGATCTGAAAGATAAAATACACTCTCGTCTTCGATTCATTTGAGTAGGTCAACTAGTTCAACCTGATTCTCTAAAAGAAATTCGTTCCTACCTGATTCGTTTGAATAATGATCAGCGAGTCATTCGAGAGATCAAGAACAAGATCAAACGCGTCGATGATCTTTCTAAGACTATCTTTCATAGAGCGACTGTTGTCACTCAGTCAGTCGATCACTCGAAGCCTGACCAGCTAAAGTCGCGCGACGCGATTTTAACTAGCGTCAAAGAAGCAGACATTCTAGTCGAAAGCTGTTTCATATGTCATAAATCAGGTCATAGCTCTAAAGAGTGCTTCGATCGACCTACTAGAATCAATGCAGTGAACAATGAATATGATCGCTTCGGTTTCGATTCGGATTCCGATTCAAAAAACTAGTCACCTCTTCAAAAGTCATTGAAGAAATAGAGATTATATCTTTGTGCAAACTAGACGAAATTCTACCGAAAGAAAATTACTTTGAAAAGTCGTTTCTAATTGACGCTCATCTCACCTCTCAGAATCGATCTTTCAGCCTTCGTCTTCTAATAGACAGTGATTCAGTCGTCTACACGATCATACATTCTAACCTAGTCGATAAAGTATGCGAGAAACTGGGAATTCAACCTATATCACTGGCAAAAGAGAAGCTAATAAGAGGTTATGATGAAAAGATATCTAAGAAGATCATCACTCATAAAATTCTACTCAACCTCATCATCGAAAGTCATAAGAAATTGACTGTATCAATGCTGATAGCTGATATCGATCATCATGAAGTCATATTGAGTAAGCTCTGAATGAACAAAAACGAAATATTATTGAATATGCGAAACGACGTCATTGTTTTTCCGAATCAATTGAATACTTCTATTTCGGTTTTTTCGATCCCTCTCAATTCAAAGCACCCAAGTTGGTCGCAGTCAACTTCGCCTTCTTCAACCACTCAGACTAAGATCTCTATGATGCTCAAACGACTCGTTCGAAAAGAGTCATTCTCGATTCGAAGCATAGACGCAGCTTCGTTCAAAACGCTGTTGAATCGTTCAAAGAAGAACAAGATCGAAGTCTTTGCTCTATTCATGATGAACATCAATAGGAAAATCGCGTACAATACTCAGAACGATTTGAACGCTCTAAACGTCTCTTCAATCGATGAAACGGCTCAGGATTTGAAAGATATTAAAGCAAAGCTGCCATCGAAATATCATGAGTTTCTAGATGTTTTTGATCGAGCTCAATCGAATAAGCTACCTTCTCATCGCTTCTACGACCATAAAATCGAGCTCATCAGTGATTCAACGCTTTCTCGCTGTCGAGTCTATTGAATGTTCTCTGTCAAACTTCTGAAAGTAAAGAAGTACTTAAACGAGAACCTGTCGAAGAGATTCATCACTTCTAGTCAGACTTTCTATTTCTTTCCCGTTCTATTCGCTCTCAAAGCAAATGAAGACCTTCGATTCTGCGTGAACTATCGAAAGCTAAATGTCATTTCCAAAAGAAATAGGTATTCTCTATCGCTGATAGACGAGATCATTGGTAAAATAGTGGGTTGCAAGCATCTGACTAGATTGAACATCATATCAGCGTTCAACAAACTTCGAATGCATCTCGATAGCGAGAATTACACCACTTTTATCACTGCTTTAGAAGCATATAAATACAAGGTGCTATCATTCAAACTGACTAACGAACCGATCTTCTTTCAGCAATATATGAATGATGTTCTATGAGACTTTCTGAACGACTTTTGTCAAGCCTATCTAGATGACATTCTCATCTATAGCAAAACGAGAAAGAAACATAGAAATCACGTCAAACTAGTATTGAGTCGACTACGCGAAGCTGAACTGCAGGTGAATATTCGAAAGTGCGAATTCGATGTAGAAGAGACTGTCTTTCTAGAAGTCATTGTATCAGAACTAGACCTTCGTATGAATCTCAGCAAAGTGACAGCCATAGTCAGCTGAATCACTTCGACCAACCTAAAAGAAATTCAGAGCTTCGTGAAATTTGTTAACTTCTATCATCGTTTCATTAAGAACTTCTCGAAGCTAGTCAAACCGTTCACTCAGCTGACAAGAAAGAACACGTCTTTTGTTTGAAACGAGGTCTGTGTTCAAGCCTTTGACAATCTAAAGAAACAAGTCAGCTCGACCTCAGTACTTCGTCACTTCAATCTCAAACGACAAGCTATTCTGAAGATCGATGCTTCGAACTATGTAAAAGGTGAAATACTATCTCAGTACGATGATGAGAAAGTTCTTCATTCGATGATCTTCTACAGTAAAAGCATGATTTTCGCTGAAATCAATTACCACATCTATGACAAGAAATTGCTAGCCATTATTCGATGCTTCAAACACTGACGACTCGAGCTGAAGTGCACTGAACTACTCATTCAGATATTCATCAATCATCAAGCTTTGAAGATCTTCATGAAAAATAAACAGTTGAGTCGACGACAAGTCAACTATCTGAACATTCTGTCGAAGTTCAACTTTCAGATCATCTTTAGATCAGGCAAAATGAATACTAAAGTCGATGCTCTAACTCGAATGCCTCTAGCGAACGTCTCTGAACCAGCTTAACGACTTGAAGATCGTTTTCAGACTATTCTGACCTTCGATAGAGTCGATGTTCTACTCGTTGAACCGGAAGCAAATCTCTATCAGCAAGTGTGTATGATCAATCAAACGAATGAGCTCTGCGACGAATATAGGCAAGCTATGAACGAGAACAAGCTCAAATTTCATACCACTAAATTGAAGAACTGCGAAATCATTGACAGCGTTCTCTTTAGAAAAGACTTACTGTGAGTCTTCGAGAATATGCATACGAAACTGCTACAAGAAGTGCATGATCAACCTTCAACCTCTCACCTCGGCAATAAACGAACCATCGACCTAGTTCAGCGTTTCTACTATTGGTCAGGTCATCGAGCTACTATTCAACGATACATTCGAAACTGTCATGCTTGTCAGCGAAGCAAAGTCTCTAGAAATAGCATCAATGAACTTCATCATTCTCTTTCGATTTCACAGAAACGCTGAAAAGATATAGCTATGAACTTCATCACTGAACTATCTCTGTCAGAAGACTATAACGTCATTTGCACAATCATATGTTGTCTCATCAAAGAACGTCACTATGTTTTCTGTCATTGAGAAGACGATGACATCTCAGTCGAAGAAACGGTTTGAATCATGCTATGAAACGTCTATCGACTGCATGATCTACTCAGTTCTATTGTTTCGAACAGAGACTCTCAATTCATATCGACTATGTGAAAGAGTCTTTGCAAGCGACTGAGAATCACAGCTAGTCTATTCACAGTCTACCATTCGAAGATTGACGATCAGACGAAACGAGTCAATCAAGACGTTGAACGCGAACTTAGAACCTACTGCAATTACATGCAGAACGACTGAGTCAAATGAATATCTATGGTGAAATTCAGCGACAATTTCAATACCTTCTCGATCATCTCAATGATCTCTTTCTACTTCAATAAAGAATTTCACCCTCGAATGAGTTTCGATTCAGATACGACTGACTACGAAACAACTCATGAACGACTTGAAGCTAGAAAAGCAGACGATATTGCCATTCGAATGAAAGAGCTACTGAGCTTCGATCATCAACAATTGAAAAAGACGAAGCTGATCATCGAAGTTCAGATCAATAAACATAGATGAAACGTCATCTATGAAGTAGATGACTGAGTTTGACTATCTTTCAGAAATGTCAAGACAACGAGACTCTGCAAAGATTTGAAAGACAAACAACTAGAATCGTATCAGATCACTGTCAAAGCGAAAGTCTTCTATCATCTTCGCCTACCAGTCAGCATGAAGCATCTGCATTCGATGTTCAGCTCGAAGCTACTGCGACCGTATTCAGAAGACTCTCTACCAGAACAGCATGCAGAATCTCTCAGACTCATCATTATTGATGACGATGACGATGAACACTGAAAGGTAGATGACATTCTGAACTTCAGACGCTATCGAGGTCGAATACAGTACAAGGTCAAATGAAAAGGTCTAAATAGAGACAATGAATGATACTATGTCGATAAAGGTGAATTCGATGACTTCGAGAAAGTTTTGAACGAATTTCATGCGCTATACTCAAGAAAGCCACGCTAGTACCGAAATAACTCAATAAGAAAGCAAGCAAACGAGCGACATTCATGCGAACATGAATTTTCAAAGGGAGAGGTAATGTTACGAGCGTACCAAGGCTGAATAGAGCTAGTCAGTGCCTTTAGCTCAGATCTGACTCAGCCTCTATTTTCTTTCACCAACATCTCTTTGTTCAACATCATCTTTCTTTCTACATCACATTTTACCCGTGTCACAAACACATTCTCTTCGAGCTTAGCGCAGCCTCTGAATATTACTTAAATAGAAGCTCTTGTACTCATCTTCTTCTGTATTCTTAATATTCAGTTATAGCTACCTCTAAAGATCAAGCACTATTCAACCCTGACTTTCGCTGATTGACTCACCTAGGCACGATTCTGACACTGTGTGAACTTGTTCTATTAGTAGGTCTAACGTTGAGATCACGAATCGCTTGCGCCTCGCTCTCATTTGAGCATTTGGTAGCATGCGATGAGTCTCGACTATGTCACTCAGTCTTTTGATCATGATCGACTTCAGCGCTTTGCTCATGATATCGAGCAAAGCAATGAGTCGATACGTCTTTGAATCGATATAGTCGCTTTTCTTCGATTTGCGTAGTACTATTGTTTGAGTCTTTTTGAACTGCTTCAAATGATACTTGTGTGTTACACATGCGTTGAATAAACTCGTCAGTACTGAGGTCAGTTCTGCAAGATTCACTTGAAGCGCTCTGTTTGAAATATCTGAAGCACTCAATGCTTTGTCTGCTTTTACTCGTCTGATTGTCTGCTTCACTTCATCTTCTGTGATGCGTGAATTGAATGAGACTGTCAGAGATATGAATGATTCTGCGATGTCGCTGACATTCGCTTAAGAAGGTGAGGAAAAGAACTTTTCTTGCAGTATCTCGATTTTTTTCTCGAACGTCGTTGTCATATGATCGATGTCGCTTCGCTTCAGTGACGAAAACTGAGAAAGCTTTTTAGGTAGCTGACTTTCGATTCTAGCTCATTTTGCAAAGCATCATATCGATTTGAGTGCTTCGCTCAGCTCATGCATTTGTGTTCTGAAGTGTGTGCATTTCATTTGTCGAATGATCTTGTTTTTATGATCGTTGTGCTTCAGATATTCATTTCACGCTTCTAATGTGCCTTGCGTTTTTCATATGATTCGCAGTCGTCTTGATTTCATTACTACTTCGAAGCAGCTTTGATTTCAAAAGTCTCTTGCTCAATTTGATGACTTTGTCAAGAGAGTAGATTTCTCAATGATCTTCTGTAGCACTCTGATAATCTTGCACACTCTGACATTCATCATAGTCTTGTCGTCTAGAGAGCGTTTCAAAGATAGATGTATTTGCAGATAAGCACTCAATGCTTCTGTATTCATTTTCTTTCAAAGTCGTCAAGTCGAGAGTTGCACTGAGATTGTTTGTAGACATAGCTCTGTGACGATCGAAAGATGATTCGACCCCTGATGCAGATTGATTCGTACCTTGCACTTGCATGTCATGAACTGTATTTTCTCGCTGCTAAAAACTAGATCAATCGTCGTAAATTGATTGTGAGCTTCGCAAGTAATAGTGCCTGATTTCAGTAATAATTTCAGCCTTGCGTTTGTAATGACGTTTAGTAGAGTATCAATCGTCGTATGACGAGTGAAGCATCTTCGCTTCTCTCAATGAGAATGATGTAGATTGAAATCTTTTATGATCAGTTGTTTGCAGTCATTCTTGAGTAGTTCATTCAAACGAGAAATGGTTGAAGATCTCTCTGTGAATGTAGTAGACAGTGAGCATGAGTTGTAGACGTTTAGAAGTCTTAGCGTCTGCGTTTCGTCGTCTGTGTTGCGAGTTAATATTCTGATTGAGCAAATGTTTGACTCAGCTGTTTCTACTATTCATTGATCGAGTCTTAAATGTTTGTTAACGTATATGCATGTTCTTGATTGAGATGACGAGTTTTTCACTAGGTGAAAGAAGTTGTGTGCTGAGTTAAATGACTGCAAGTCATTGTTGTTGCAATCTTGCTTCTGTATAGCTACTATGTCGAATTCGCGAACTTCTTTGTCAATTAAAAATGATTCTTGAATTCTTAATGATTTTCTGATGTTGTACTGTAGAATTCGTAGAAAAGACTGTTTTGTCATAGAGTTATTCATAGCTGTTGTTGACTCTGCAATGAGAAGACTCTTTGTATGCTTTCAATCATCGATGATCTTTCTCACTTTCTGATTGAACGTTTCTGAATCTGCTCAGATGTCGTTTCGTCTGAGTCACTACTCACGCAAGAGAAAAGATCGACTCGTCTCTTCTTGATCTCTACTATCTGTCAAGCTGGTTTGTCAGCGATTCAACTGCATGTTTTCAGCATGACTGTTGCTGAGCTCGAGAAGTTCGTTGAATCGAAAGAATTCGTTGAACCTGAAGAGTTCGTTGAATCTAAAGAGTTCAAAGACAGCGAGAAGAGTGTGCAATTGTATTTAGACGTCTCAGAGTATCTGAACGATCTGTTTCTATAGATTTCGAACGCTTGTTTCATCTGCTGTTGTTTCTTGAGACAGATGTGTCTTCAGAGTTCGTGATTTTCGTTGCAGTTGACGCAACGTCTTCTATTCGAAGACATCACACACTTCTCTATGTGATGCTTGCCTGCGCATTTTTCGCAGCGCTGATTCTTTCTGCAGATCTTAGTCATGTGATCAAATTCGTGACATCTGAAGCACTGTGTGATGCGACAGTTCTTTTCAAATAGCTCGCATGCACATTCTTGATACGAGTTCAGCATGCTCACGTTCATTAGTCGATTTGTCATCGCTTCGATCGCGATCTCTACGATGAGCGACGAATGAGTCTTTTCGCTATCTGCTACCTTCTTGAGTCAGACTATTCTTAGAACTTTCAGATCTTCATGAAGTCTCGCGTTATCTTTTATCAGCCTTTCAATGGTCTTTTCTTGGTTGCTCATGTCTATTGTAGTGCATACTTCATGTGTCAGCACTGCGAAGGTTCGACGTGCTACGCGTGCCGAACTCGCGATTTCTTTTGCTCACGTCTGAGTCTTTTTCAGGTTTGCTCAAGCATCTGAGCTAACTGCGTGAAGGGAAATGTCATCGCTGCTCAGCTTGCGAAGTGACATGATTAGGTTTCTTTGACCTGTCAACACGTCTGCAATTCTCTGTAGAATCTGTTCGACCGACTTCTTCTGTACCTCTTCTATTTCTCTTCTGTTCATTATCTTAATCATGACTTCTCGTTTCTTGCGAAGCGACGACGAGTTGCTTCTAGAACGTTGCTTCTTCGTCGCTATTTCTTCTCTTGTCACGTTCGCTCATGACGTGGTTTTCGTTGAAAGACGCATGTTTTTCTGTGTATGCAACTGCTTGTTAAGCAGTTGAACTGATGTCTTCAGTTTCTGTACATTCTTCGCGATGAACGCGTTCTGATTCGCGTGATGTTTTTCTTCTGAGTCGAGTCGAAGACGTCGAACCAGCTTCAATGCTATTTCTTTTCACGAATGATCTTTGCTCTTCTCTTTCTCTAACGTTGATATCTTTATTAGTAGGTCAATAATATTAGCAACGTTCTCTTCATCATCACGTGAGCGTTTCGACCTTGCATCTCTGTTTCCTTGCGATGAATCAACATCGCTCGCAATCGTCTTCGAATCAGCACTGCTGCGATTCGTGCAATTCATCGTCGTTCAATCGTCTTCTAGATTCACTCTGCCTTGTTTGTAATGCTCTTTTTCAAAATTTGTGATGCGTGCGTTGTGATTGTTCTTTTCTCTCTATGATATTCAATCAATATTGTTGTCAAAATCAAAGTCAATTTAATTGTATGATGAAACTTCTGATCAAAAGTTGATTACATACACTCTGTATACATTGATCATGATACAAAAACATAAGAATGAAATGATGTTTTTATTAATAACTCATTTAGATCAGCACAAAATAATCATTGAAAATCTTTGATTGAAAAGAAATCAAATTTTGATAAATTCTGCAAATGATTGATTAATATCATTGTTGAAGATTCAAACATCAAAATCTGTTATTTCAAAAGTAAGCAGTTAATCAGCATTTTACAGATCTGAGTCAAGCGAAATCTGTGAAATAAAATGAAAGAACTTGAACTCAATTGTTACGTTGATTATCATTTTGAAGTGACTTATGAATCAGAAACTAGTGAATCAGTTCATTGAATTTGTTCAATTCATTGAATCATTACTTTTAATGAAGTCAAGCACTTAAGTTGATCTCGATCAATCTCAACTCATTCAATCATCAGAGAAAGAAGAACTCATTAATATTGTCATGATTAAAGTTGTTATGTATTGAACTTTAGTCAAGAATAAGAAGATCAAGATCTTTTTCTTGATCATTAGTGAAATTAACAAAGCACTTAGCTCAGTTGAAGATTTCATGAAACTAAATGAAGTGATCTTTGTCATGTCACTGAGTGAATTGAAGAAGAAGCTTTCAATAGTTTATCATGATTTTCTAGATGTCTTTGATAAAGAAAAGACAACGCAGTTGTCTTTACATTGATCATATGATCACAAGATTAAATTAAAAGATGAAAGTCAATCTTTTAAAAGTTGATTGTATTTCATATTAAGTTACAAGTTGCAGAAGATCAAGAAATATTTAGAAGAAAACTTGAAGAAAAAGTTTATTACACTCAGCAAAGCTCTCTTCGCTTCGTCAATACTATTTGTCAAAAAGAAAGATGATAGTTTTCGCTTTTGCGTGAATTATTGAAAACTGAATGCTCTGATCAAAAAAGATTGTTATTCAATATTCTTGATAAACGAAGTACTCGCTTGAATTCAAGACAGTAAGTATCTGACTTAATTCAACATTATCATCATGTTCAATAAACTTTGCATGAGTTCAGAAAGTGAGAATTTAACAACTTTTATTACTTTCTTCAATGTTTACAAGTATAAAGTAATGTTCTTTGAATTGATTAATGAACTTGCGTTCTTTCAACATTATATCAATGATGTATTATTTAACTCTCTGCACAAGTTTTGTCAGACATACTTGAATGATATTCTCATTTATAGTAAGATCTTGAAAGAACATAGAACTCATGTGAAAGAAGTGTTAAACAAGCTTCATGAAGTTGATTTGCAGATAAACATTGACAAGTATGAATTCAAGATTCAGAAAATCTTGTTTCTTAAACTACTGATATTCATCAATGATTTATGAATGAATTCTTGAAAAGTAGATGTGATTCAAAGCTGAGAAGTGTCACGATCATTGACTCATGTGCAGATCTTCATTGACTTCTGCAATTTCTATCAACAATTCATAAAAAACTTCTTAAAGATCATTCAACTTATGATAAAGCTGATTTGAAAAAATCATCTTTTTGAATGAACAGAAATCTGTTAGATGATCTTTGAAGAACTAAAGCAATAAATGACAACAGTTTTCATTCTGAAGCATTTCAACTCGATCAGAAAAGCTATTCTGAAAACAAACTTCTTGAAGTATGTGAACGATAAAGTATTGTCTCAGTATGATGATGAAGACATTCTACATTCAATGATCTTCTATAGCAAGAACATAATTTTCGCAGAATGCAACTACAAGATTTATGATAAAAAACTGTTGATTATTATTCGCTGTTTGAAACATTAATGTTTTCAATTGAAATGTACAAATATTTCAATCAAGATTTTCATTGATCATTTGAATTTAAAGTACTTCATGATCATTAAAGAACTGACTTGACAACAAGCTAAATAAGCTGAGAAGTTATCTGAATATAACTTCAAGATCATATATCAGTTGAAAAAACAGAATCTGAAAGTCGACGCGCTGATCAGAATGTCAAACGTCAAGTCAGTTGAAGCAAATGATGATTGAAAGCTATATCAGCATCAGATGCTATTGTCAGAAGATAAATTTAAGCTGCAGTTAATAAAAGTTGATCAAGAAAATGATCAGAAAGCTGATCAAGATCTGACTCAAATCTTGCTCAGATCTGACTATTGAGACTGTGTCTAGATCATTCAATCAAAGAAACTCGAAGCTGATATGTATGTATTGCTCTTTAGAGATAGCTATAACAAGACATTAAGAATACAGAAGAGAAAGAGTGCGAGCTCTTCTATAAATAATGGCTTGAGGCTGCGCTAGGCTCGATACAGATGTGATGTAATATGTCAGATGTGTTTGTCTAAAAGAATGATGAAAGAGATGAATGAAGAAAGTGCTGAACAACGAAAAGAAGTGCTGAGAATGGTTCGAAGGGTTCAATAGGAATGCGCTAGGTTCAAACTAGGCATAGCGTCATCTGAACTCTGATCGATTCAGACATGTTCATAACATTATTTCTCTCTTCAAACATTCATGTTCGCATGAATAGAAAAGAAATAAGAGCAAAAAATTCATCGTGTTTTCAATTTAGTGCGACTTATTCAAGTATAGCTTGTGAAATTCGTTCAGAACTTTCTTCAAGCCATCGAATTTCCCTTTATCGACATAGTATCATTCGTCGTCACGATCTACTTCGATTCATTTGACCTTGTATTGTAGTCTTTCTCTATATCGCCTGAAGTTCAATATATCATCTACTTTTCAGTGCTCTTCATTCTCTTCAATGACTAATGATTTAGAAGACTCAGAATGTTGTTTCAATAGAGAGTCATTTGATGAAGGTCGTAGACACTTCGGGCTGAACACTGAATGTATATGCTTCATGCTTCTAGATAGCTGAAGACGATAGAAGGTCTCAACTTTGACTGTGATTGAATAGAAATCGAGCTGCTTGTCTTTCAAATTCTTGCATGACTTAGTGGTTTTGATGTTTTCGAAGGCTAACCAAACTTGATCACCTACTTCATAGATGACGTCTCGTCTATGCTTGTTCACCTGAGCTTCAGTGATCTGCTTGATCTTTTTCAATTGTTGACGGTCGAAGGTAAGAAGCTCGCTCATTCAAGTGACAATGTCATCGATCTTTCTAGCTTCAATACGTTGACGAGTCATTTCGTAATCAGTCGTATCTGAATCGAAACTCATTCGAGGGTGAAAGTCTTTATTGAAGTAGAAAGAGATCATCGAGATAGTCGAGAACGTATTGAAATTGTCACTGAATTTCATCATTGAAAGTCATTTAGCTCAGTCATTCTGCATGTAATTGCAGTAGGTTCGAAGTTCGCGTTCAACATCTTGATTAGCTCGTTTCGACTGATCGTCGATCTCTGAATGATAGACTGTTGATAGATTGACTTTGATCTTCAGTCGTTTGTCAAGACTTTGCCACATGATCGATATGAACTGAAAGTCTCTATTCGAAACGATAGAACTGAGTAGATCATGAAGTCGATAGACGTTTCATAGCATGATTCATACTGTTTCTTCGATTGAGGTGTCATCGTCTCTTCAATGACAGGGAACATAGTGACGTTCTTTGAAGAGACGACATATGATCGTGCAAATGACGTTATAGTTTTTCGATAGAGATAGCTCAGTGATGAAGTTCATAGCTATATCTTGTCAACGCTGCTGAGAAATCGATAGAGGCTGAAGCAAACCATTTGTACCATCTCGAGATGCTTTGCTTCGCTGACAGACATGACAGTTTCGAATGTATTGTCGAATAGTTGCTCAATGACCTGACCAATAGTAGAAGCGTTGAACTAGATCAATCGTTCGTCTAATGTCAGGGTGTGAGGTTGATGATTGATCGTGAATATCTCGAAGCAATTTCGTATGCATTTGTTTCGACACTCATAGTAGGTTCTTTTTGAATAGAACGTTGTCAATGATTTGACAGTTCTTTAGCTTCGTGTCATGAAGCTTCAGTTCACCTTTGTTCATAGCTTGTCGATACTCATTGCATAGTTCATTCTTCTGATTGACTAGACGTACGCGTTGATAGAGATTAGTCTCGTATTCAGATTCGGTTTCGAACTCAATTGATAAAACGTCTATTCGATTCGAGGTCAGTATAGTCTGAAAACGATCATCTATGTCTTTAGCTGATTCAGAACTATCGATCATCGACATTCTAGTTAAAGCATCGACTTTGATGTTTGTTTTGCCTGATCGAAAGATAATCTGAAAGTTAAACTTCGATAGAATATTCAGGTAGTTCGCTTGTCGTCGAGTCAGCTGTTTGTTTTTCATAAAGATCTTCAAAGTCTGATGGTCAGTAAACATCTGAATAGATAGCTCAGTACTCTCTAGTTCGAGTCGTCAGTGTTCGAAACATCGAATGATAGCTAGCAATTTCTTGTCATAGATGTGATAATTGCATTCAGCTGAAACCATGCTCTTGCTATAAAAGACTATCGAGTGAAGCACACTCTCATCATCGTACTGAGATAGTATGTCGTCTTTTACATAGTTGAATGCATCGATTTTCAAAATAGCTTGACGTTTGACATCGAAATGACGTAGAACTGAAGTCGAGCTGACCTGCTTCTTTAGATTGTCAAAGACTTCGACGCAGACTTCGTTTCAAACAAAAGGCGTGTCTTTTCGAATCAGCTGAGTGAACGACTTGACTAGTTTCAAAAAGTTCTTGATGAAGCGTCGATAGAAATTGACGAAGTCAACGAAGTCTTGTACCTCTTTTAGGTTAGTAGATGTAGCTCAATTGACTATAGCTTTCACTTTGATAGAGTTCATGCGAAGATCTTGTTCTGATACTATGATCTCTAAGAAGACTGTTTCTTCTACGTTGAATTCGCACTTTCGAATATCTATCTGCAGATCAGCGTCTCGTAGACGATCTAGTATCATCTTGACATGTTGTCTATGCTTCTTTTGAGTCTTGCTGTATATGAGAATGTCGTCTAAATAAGCTTGGCAGAAGTCATTTAGAAAGTTTCATAGAACATCGTTCATATATTGCTGAAACGAGGCCGAATCGTTTGTTAATTCAAATGGTAGAATCTTTGATTTGTACGCTTTCAGAGCGGTAATGAAGGTCGTATAGTTCTCACTATCGAAGTGCATACGAAGTTTGTTGAAAGCGAAAATTATATTCAGTCGAGTCAGATGCTTGCAGCCAACGATTTTGCCAATCACCTCATTTATGAGCGATAGAGAGTAGTGATTTCTTTTGGTAATGACATTGAGCTTTTGATAGTCGACGCAGAAGCGAAGGTCATCATTGACCTTCAGAGCGAATAGAACGAGTGAGAAATATGAGACCTTGCTAGAAGTAATAAAATTCTTTGACAGATTTTCGTTCAGATATTCTTTGACCTTCTGAAACTTGTAGAGTGACATTCGATAAGCTCGACACCTAGAAGAAGTGACATCGTTAGTGAGCTCTATCTTATGATCATATGAACGGTGAGGTGATAGCTTATCGACTTAAGCTCGATCAAACACGTCGATGAAATTCTGATATTTCGAAGATAGCTTGATCTTGATGTCTTCTAGATTTTGAGCTGATGCATCGATGAAAGCGACGTCTAGAACGTTCAGTTCGCATTGAATGTTGTAGACTATTTCCCTATCAATATCTTCGATCGACATAGCGAAAACCTCGATGCGATTCTTCTTTGATCGTTTAATCAGTGCATGAAAAGATGCAGCTCTCACACTGAACATAGAAAAGTTCTTTTTCGAAGCAGTAGAAGCTGATCGTTGAAGCACTTTGAAAGCTGAACTGATAGAAGAATTTGATGATCGTGATCATTTTGAGTGTGAAGCTCTGACTGACATTGAAAAAACAGAAATGAAAGCTTCTAATTGATTCGAAAAAACGATGACATCGTTTTGCATATCTAGTAGTATTTCATTTTTGTTCATTCAGAGCTTTCTCAATATGACGTCATGATGATTTATATCAGCTATTAACATTGAAACAGTCAATTTCTTATGACTTTCGACTGTGAGATTGAGTAGAATTTTATGAGTAATGATCTTTCTTGTCAGCTTTTCGTCATATTCTCTTATTAACTTCTCTTTAGCTAGTCGTATGAGTTGAATTTCGAGCTTCTGACATATTTGATCGACTAGCTTTGTATGAATCAAGATGTAGATCGTCAAGTCACTATCTATCAGAGATCGTAGCTTGAAGAATTCGCCTTGCGAGAATAGAGTGACATCGACTAGAAATGACTTTTCGAAGTAGTTCTCTTCGATAGGTGAAATTTCGTCGATTAGATTGCACAAAGAAATGATCTCTACCTCTTCGATGACTCTGAAAGAGATGGTTAGTTTTTTGAATCAGACTCTGAATCGAAGTTCAAAGAACGATCAAACTCGTCATTTAATGCGTTAATTCTGAAAGGTCTATTCAAGCACTCTTTAGAAGTATGATCAGGCTTATGACATAGAAAGCAGTTTTCGATTAGTAAGTCATTTTCTTTGACGCTAGTCAAAACAGCGTCGCGTGATTTTGACTGGTCAGTCATCTTCGTTTCTATGATTCTACGAGTAGCTTTGACTGATTCTTCAGCGTAAATGACCTGTTTAGTTGTTCAAGCTTTGATCATTGCTTCTCTATTCTTGATCTCTTGAATAGCTCGTTGATCGTTATTCAATCGAATGAGGTAGAAACGAATTTCTTTCAGAGTACTGAGTTGAATCAATTGAGTTATTCAAGCGAATTGAAGTCGAGAATTTATTTTATTCTTTAGATCGACGATCAGCTGTTTTTCTTGATAGTCTAGATAGAAGAATAGTCGTTGAAATTGAGTATAAAACTCGCTGAATTTCTTCTGTTCTTGAATCAAGTTGTAGTAGTCTCTACGAAAGTTGACTTCTTTATCTGAGTCATCGAACAACTGAGCTAGCTCTTTCAAAAGCTCATCGACGATCTTGTATGAGTTGAAACAGTCACGTTCGTGTTTTGACTGAGTGATCTCAGCTGCATCATCGAATAATCTGAAATGTACGTAGCTCAGCTTGGCTCGTTCACTTGAAAAGAGGTCGACGTTGATTTCTAGCTTGTTCTGAACTTTTCCATACCAGTTCTCTCAGATAGAGTTCTTTTCATCAGTGAACAACGAAGAATCGGGTATTTTCTGAGACCTAGAACGCTCAGAGTAGGTTGACGATGACGAGGTAATCTCTCTAGCTTGTAGCCTAGCTTTCAGCTCTTCGCATCGTTTCTTCAAAGCTTTCATAGTCATAGAAGATGTTATGATTTCAGCGAATGAGTCGTTATCTTCGACAATGAAGAATGAAGCTTCGAAACGCTCTTTGAAGAAGCGAGACATGATGAAGAAGAAAGAAGAGATTGAATTGAACGAGTGTTTTAAAAGAAAGAAATCGAGCGAAGAGCGATGCTCGACAATAGAAGATGAAGTCGTTTTTGTTGTTTGATTTGAGAGTTGATTGATTCTCTTGATTGATTTGATTCTCTAGCAATCAACGAAGATTCTTTATCGCTGATTCTATTAATCGAGGTGAACGATGCGTACTTAATGAGCTGTAAGTCGTCTAGCAATTCAACCAGCCTCGCTGTTGATTCTATAGATTCTCTAGTGTTGTTCTGTCTTTCGATTGCGTCAATCATCAGGTAAACGAATTTCTTTAGACTCGATCTGCCTGAACGAGTATATTGAACGAGTAATGAGTATCTGTATCGTATGATAAACGGGATTCTTAATGTAATGTTGAGATCGTGCCTAGATCATTCAACCAAAGAAGCTCGAGACTGATATGTATGTATTGCTCTTTAGAGATAGCTATAACAAGACATTAAGAATACAGAAGAGAAAGAGTGCGAGCTCTTCTATAAATAATGACTTGAGGCTGCGCTAGGCTCGATACAGATGTGATGTAATATGCCAGATGTGTTTGCCTAAAAGAATGATGAAAGAGATGAATGAAGAAAGTGCTGAACAACGAGAAGAAGTGCTGGAAATGGTTCGAAGGGTTCAATAGAGATGCGCTAGGTTCAAACTAGGCATAGCGTCATCTGAATTCTGGTCGATTCAGGCATGTTCATAACACTGACTCAGATTCAAAACAAGAATTGAACGTTAACAAAAATTCAATCAAAGAGATGATTTCTATTCAGAATCAAATTATAGTTAAAATTTGAATGAATCAACTGTGTTTCAATATTCAAATAATCATAAAACAGAACAGAAGAACTTGTCAAGATATTGATTTAGACAATTGCAAAGTACTTGATGAAGTACTCTGAAAAGATGATAAACTATGAGTTTCTCAGTCAATGATCACTTAATTGATAAGAAAAGCATATGATCTTTCAATCAATGATTATTCTGACATGAATTGAACGTTGAACTTGCTGAGATGATCATATTGCTGATTGAAGATGAGAATAATGATCAAGCATTACATTCAAAACTGTTACATTTGTCGTAGATCAAAAGCATCGAGAGATCGAATCAATGAACTGCTGAAGTCATTGCTCATACTCAAGTAGCAATGACAGAACATATTATTAAACTTTATTATCAATCTATCAGAAAGTGATGAAAACAACGCGATTTTGACAGTCATAAATCAATTGTTTAAGAAACGATATTATATATCATGTTGATCAGATGACGAAGAAATCTTCGCAGAATAAACAGTCAAACTACTGTTGATATGAGTCTTCAGAATTCATGAACTATCAAGATTAATAATGTTCAATCGTGATTCACAATTCATATTGATTGTCTGAAAGTCTTTATGCCTGAGACTTAACATCAAGATGAAACTATTCACAGACTATCATTCGCAGATTGATGATTAAACAGAAAGAGCGAATCAGAATATAAAATGATATTTATGAAGTTATTACTCATATATGCAAGATGATTGATTCATCTGATTATTTATGATCAAATTCATTGATAACAATGCTATTTCATCATCAATTGAACAGTCAACATTCTTTCTAAATAAGAACTTTCACTTTCATATGAGCTTCGATTTGAACTCAATTGAATATGAGATCATTTGAGCTAGAATCGAAGCAGACAAAGCAAAGAATATATTTGAACACATGAAATGATCACTAGCATTGATCAAGCAAGTTTTAACAAGAGTCAGAGTCACAATGAAGAAACAAATTGACAAGCATCAAAAGAAAATGATTTACAAGATAAATGACATGATGTTTTTGAATTCTAGAAACATAACAATTTTATGATCATCAAAGAAGCTAAACGATAAAATGCTAGAATTCTTCAAGATTCTGATTGAGATTGAACATATTTATCGACTGAAACTGTTGTTGACTATGAAGATTCATTCGAAGTTTGCATTAAATCTGCTGCAACTAGATTCAAAAGACGCTTTAAAAGAACAACGAAATGAGTCATTTGATTTTATAGTGATTGAAAACGAAGATGAATGAAAAGTGAAGAACATATTAAACTTCAGACACTATAAATGAGATAAATGACTACAATATCATGTTAATTGAAAAGAATACAACGTCGATCTACATTAATACAACGTTGATGAAAGTAAATTTGAAGATTGCTTGAAAGTTATCAATGACTTTCATGAACATTATTCAAACAAGTCAAGATAGAAATTAACTCAAGAAAGATTAACTGAACTGCAGCAATGAGAACATTGCTAAATGAAGAGAGAGAGTAATGTTGCAAGCATGCATCTTAAGTTAGTCTAACATAGATCATGTTAAACTATCATAAACTAGTATAAAGCTGATGTTGACACGCTAGTGATCTAGCGCGTCTTCGTGAGTATAAGATTCTTGACGTGTTTCATCTTTTTTCTTCTTTAGCTTTGAACTTCTAGTTAGAATACACTCATATGATTCACTCTATGCAAACTCATAAGAGTTTGCGTCAAATTTGTTGCAACTAAATTCGAAAAATGCTTTAGAAAAACAATGAAATGAGTCGTCTGATTTTATAGTGATTGAAGATGAAGATGAATGAAAAGTGAAGAATATATTGAACTTCAGACATTATGAACGAAGCAAATAACTATAATATTGTGTCAATTGAAAAGAATATAACATTGATTTACATTGATACAACGTTGATGAAAGTGAATTCAAAAATTGCTTGAAAGTCATTAATGACTTTCATGAATGTTATTCAAACAAGTCAAGATAGAAATTAACTTAAGAAAGATCAACTGAACTGCAGCAATGAGAACATTGTTAAATGAAGAAAGAAAATAATGTTGCAAGCGTGCATCTTGAATTAGTCTAACATAAATCATGTTAGACTATCATAGACTAGTATAAAGCTGATGTTGACACGCTAGTGATTTAGCGCGTCTTCATGAGTATAAGATTTTTGATGTGTTTCATCTTCTTTCTTCTTTAGCTTTGAACTTCTAGTTAAAATACACTCATATGATTCATTTTATGTTGACTTATAACAATTCACTTCTTCAGACTTGTTTTCAACTATAGTTATGAGTCAATCAATTTTCAAGATGATAACAGCAAAGATCTTAACATCTGATCATTTGATTAACATTTTATATGTCGCTATCTTTATCATTGCTATGTTCATTGAACCTGACGTCAATTTAAAGATTTTGACGTTAGTTAAAGTCACGTCACATGATTTTGACTGTTTGATTAGTTTAACTGACTTTTCATTGAACTGATTGAAAGAAGATGATTTCTGACTGAGTTGAGATGTAATGAAAGTGAAAGATCTTTTCAGTATATGAGTAAAAGTCAAGCTCTTCTGTTTTGTGATTGTTTTATTGCTTGAAAGTAGAATAATTGATTTCTGACTAAAGATGAAAATCGAAAATCAAAGAAAATCGATTTGCATATTTATCACTAAGTTAATTTTGTTCATTCATATTTTTTCAAGAATCATTTGATGTTGATTTAATTGAGTGATCAACATAGAAGCAATGTCAATCATGTGATCTTGAATCATCAGATTCAAATAGATGACATGAGTAATGAGTTTTTTTGCATAATGATCATCGAATTCTTGTATTGACTTTACTTTGATCAAAGTCAAAGACTCAATTTGCAACTGATCATAAACAATCTGCGCAATCACTTCATCAATGAATGAATAGTCAGCAGCTTTGATGTCAATCAATGACTTCAATGAGTAACTAATTTCATTGCTAGAAAGTATACATTCAGTAGTCAAAGATTCAAAAGCAAAAGAATCATCTGACATGCTCATCATTGAAGAAATTAACACATCTTTCATCACGTTTTTAATGAAAGTCACTAGTTTTTTGTCTCACTATTCTTTGAAGAAGAAGATATTTTCTCATTCTCTTTATTCTTTGAAATGACAATTTCATGTAGATGAAAGATGAAAGCTTGAGAAGTAAAAGTGTTGATCTTGTTCTGAGAGCAGTTCTTTGACAAATGACTTAAAATCTTGCAGATATAGCAGATGATAAATGATCTTGTTGACTTAAAGATAGAAAAGATGATAGACTTAACATAATTGATTATTGAAGTCATCACTGACAATGAAGTAGCACATTTGTCAGATATGACAGTGACTTTGATGATGACAGTGCAACGTTCGCTGCGTAGCTGATAGTTGACTCGCTGTTTATTATTCACATCTTGAAGAAATTTCTTTAAATGAGAAAGTGAAGTAAAGTTCTTTGAACAGATTGATAGAATGTTTTGCAAGTGATTGTTGATTTTATTCTGAAGATCATTCATCAGAATGCAATCATCATAATTAAGATAGTTAAATAGCTTCATAAAGTTGAAGTAAAAGATATTGAAAGACTTGTCTGCTTGTCTCAGAGCATTGTATTCACGTTGAGACTTTTGATTTTTATTCAGTTCATCATATACTTCTTTCAAATGATCAAATAGCTTGTAAATCAAAGTGAATGAATTTGAAGAATCAAAACAACGTCAAGCGAAGATGTGCTTTGCAGCGTCGTCTTCTAGTCTAGACATCATGTAAACAATACAAATAGTCTCATTATTGAATTAATCAACATTGATGATCAGTTTATCATTCATCTTGTTTCTTTAATCTTTTTAAGTCAATTCATCTTCATCAGTGAATATAAATGAATTTGAAAATTTGTAGAATCAATGATGTTCATTTTCAAATGAGATGAACTTAATAAACATCTTTCATCGAGTATGATTCTCAATAAAAGCATGCAACTTAATATCTTGTTGAGATAAATGATTTGTAGTAAATTGAGATTCAGTAAACTGTCGAGATTGAAGCTGATCAGCTGAATACTGTTTTTCTTTGAGTTTCAACATTGTTTCTTGTAGTTGAGTGTTAATCTTTTTTAGAGTGTTTATTGTTGTGCAATTGATCTTTAGCTGTTTCAATCTCTGAATATGTTCAACTTGTAAAACGATTCAATGTTCATTGTATTTCAAAGTCATGTCTTGTTGATCTCTTAGCTCATTTAACATCTTGATGATCTTGTTCAACTGATCAAAAGTTCACTGACGTAGTTATTCTTCAATCTTGATGTTTCATGAGATAATGACATTCTGAGATTCAGCTGAAGCATTGAAAGAAAGAAGAAAAACTCATTTATTTGCAATGCTTTTAAGCAGATGAATCGTTCGAGATTCAACTGATTTGAAGTCGCATGTCATGATGAAAGATTGAAGATAAAGATAGATTGTGATAAATTTGATAAATGTAATTCAAAGAAGTTCTTGTGAATTTTCTGATAAACAAATGAATACAATATTCAAAGAATTTCTTGCAATAAAAAGTGATATAAATTCAAAGAATTTCTTACGAATTTCTGAATGAACGAAGTAGATTATTTCATATCATTTACACGTCAATAGCAGAGTAGTTGATTAGCATTTATCTACTATTAAAGATCAACATAAAGCAAGTCATATGAATGTCATTTAACTAATAGATAAATGCTAAGAAAGAAAAGTATCTATAGAAAAGAACTCAATTCTTTATATGTATGTTTCTCAGCTCTGTGCTAAACTTAAAAGAATTGACATCTTACACATATGATGCAGAATTTCAATAACATCACTACTAGCTTGAATGCTCACTAAACTCGATTAGAATGAAACTCAGATCAGAGCTAGAAAGAATAAACGAAGGTTAGAATCATAACAATTGTTGAAATAAAAAGTCAAAAGTTGAACTTCAGTCATAATTAACATTGATGATATATTCTTGTTCTCTTCACTGATGCATTCAATGCTCATCAATGATTCTTTATTATTCAAATTCTTGAAATAGATTCTTCTATTTGAATTTACAGTAACAACTCAATCAAAGCGTGCAATGCTTATACAATAGTCGATTTCGTCGAAATTTCATGTATCATTCTTCGTTATATCATATTTGATGATCATCTTTTTAAACTCATCAAAATGAGTCTGTAGTACTTTCAAATCATGCACATTCTTTCTGTCAGCTGCTATAGACTTTCGTTTAGCTTTGAAGAGATCTAACTGATGATCTAATCATCATTTGACTCATTGAGCGTTCAGTAAAGATGAAGAATTTCAACGAGCAAAGTCTTGAGCACGAAGAACGTTTGTCGTTGATTGCATCATGTGTAGTCTAGCTGACAGGCTTAACTGATTCACTGTAGTTAAGTATTGTTGTAAAGCTGACTTCTGATCAGGTTTTAAAGCTTTATTATGCAGTTCTCGTACTGCTGTTTTGAACTGATAATCTCGTAGTCTAGATCGAAGTCGATCATATGAAACATGAAACTCGCGCGCAATTTCGGCTCGATTAGGATTTTCACGCGTGTTTATGGCGTCAATAGCCTTCTGAATGCGACCCTCGATGATAGCGTAAGTAGCAGTCATGTGGTTGAAAATTGGTGGATTTTTGAAGGTGGTGGATCAAAAATATGAAGATTTAGTGATGCATGGCTGAAAGTGGTGCATGGCTGGTGAGCACTAAGCGAAGAACTGAGCGAAAGTGGGGGGCACGGATACTGGTTTGACGAATGATAGATATCTGGGCAAATCACCAAGGAGCAAGCTAAGTTCTTCTAATTTACTATCATATGTGCCCATCGTAAGGAGAGAATTTCTAATGCCCGCCCATTTTATCGTCGCCTGCTGGCCAGTCAAGATATCACAAAGTTCAGCCAGGTGTTGCCCAATCACTGACGAAGAATATCCGTATTCCCAATGAGTCCAGGAGGCTAAATATTGATTTCAGCAACTAGATTTGTCAACCCTAAAAGAAATTTCAACTTACAAAGA
>JAABUL010000930.1_pt1 | contig 59430 bp, 57 predicted proteins | sample 5559151 | NCBI WGS metagenome assembly JAABUL01 (sample SAMN10711876, study PRJNA513368) | rock metagenome | isolation source: Antarctica rocks | place: Antarctica: Victoria Land, Pudding Butte sud
TTAATAGAGTTATTAGCGATTATATAGTAGCTAATAATACGATTAAATAGTAAGGTAATCTAGATAGAGCTACCTTTAACTAGTTGTAAGGTAGTACTCGTAACGCGAGTAGTATTCCTCTATTATAAGATAAAACTAAGGTACCGATATAACTACTAAAGGCGCTAACGACCTTAAAACACTTTAATATTCGTATATAATTCTTACTCTATATATATAATACGGAGCCTAGCGATAACGACGACTATATAAACCGAGTATAGATATATAAGAAGATTAGTAAGTTAAATTAATTAGATATATAAGTAGGCGACGATAATAAGGAACTATCGTAACTCTAAGCGTTTATTACTATATAATACTAATAGATAGCCGTAAATAGTAACTCCGTTTAGTCTCTACGTCCCGAATAGTAAGATTAAGAGTAAAGATAGCTTAGCTCGGGCTCTTACCTATAAGTATAAGGTAGATAGCGTCGTCGATAACGTTATAAACGAAGAGTTATTTATAGCCTAGATAGGTTTAAAGGACGGACCCGTCTAGATTAAACCTCGGTCGCGGATAGAGGATACTACCTTAGAATACCTCCTTCTATTAAGGGCTAGCTATAGTAAGAAGGAGGTCGTAGGCTAGATAAACCTCTATATTTATATTACGAGATCTATATAATCTCTAAATAGTAGGTTCGCGAAAGGTTTCGACGATATAGATAACGTACTCGATACTACTAAACTAAAGTTAAAGGCTAAAAGACTAGATAAGAAAAAGGAATAGGTCCCTAAGATAGAACTACTAGAGGTCTCGATAATAATAGAATACGGACTAATCGAAGAGCTTAACCTTACTATATACTATATAATACCTCTCTAATCGATTCGTACTAATCTAAGAGTAGGATATACCTTTGTTTAACGCCGAGGTAAAGTAGGAGGAGGTAAAGTAGGAGGTAAAGCTAGAGAAGTAGCCTAAGAAGTAACTAGCTATAGCCCTAAGAACGGCTCTATTAGAGCCTAAGTTACTAATAGTATATTATTATATACGTCGTTACTCTTATACTAATAAGATAGTTCGGCCGGTTAGTAACCCTACTAGTTTTAAACGCGTCTTATAAGCGCGGTCGCTCCCTTATATTATCTCTAAAGATAGGCGGATTAATATAGTCTAAATCGCTTAGAGGGGGTTTAGAAAACGTTATATAGTTATTAGGTAGTAGTATTAATATAGAAGTAGGTATAGGAGGACCTATAGATAGTACTCGAAGGAAAAGGTCTAGGAAGTAGGATGTTATATATAGGCCGAATTTACTTACTCCTTATATTATAAGCGAGGTTACGACATACTAGCTACTACTATAACTATAAGTAAAACGGGATTATTACATACAATTAGCACTCTATTTCCTCTTCTAGACTAGTAATCAACCGGGGAATGCTTCCTTCACATTCCCTATCACATGTAGCCAATGATCGAATTCTGTCCTTTTATGTCGCTACAGCCCACCATAGAGATAAGCGAGCGCCAATCGTGGAAATCTGGTTGTGTCATATCGGGACTCGGACGCAGGCCCGTTGATCGAGTGGATATGCATGTGCGAGTTAGTCAATGTCGTTTTGGGGTCTTGGTTGGGCGGGAAAGGTTGCGATTATCAGAGTGAGTCTTCTGGTGGAGGTCGCTATTGCTTGAATTGATGTATGCTGATCACGATCGAAGCATGTACAAAAATACAGAAACCAGGAATTTCTTGAGTAGAAGGTAGCAGAAGGACGAACAGCTGCTGTGTGCATATCTGTAGCATTACCAGGTTGCCGGATCGATCGTGTTGTGCGATGTCCGAGATCGGCTAGCATCGGACTACATCCTTGTGCACATCATCCCGTGTCGTAGACTCGTCACAACCAATCGGCATCTGCAAGTGCGATACGAAAGAAAACGAAAGAAGCCACGAAGGAGTACCTATATGGAGCCGAGACATGCATTTCACTGCGCTGCCGCTGAACGTAGAAACCCGAAGCTGGTTGTCTCCAATACCTGCAGACTAAAAGCCGGCAGCCGGCAGCAGATCTTGGATTGATTGATGATTAATGAAGTCGGTAACAGACCCTGGAGCACTCATTTCTTGGAATATCTCCAGAGTCATCATATAATCGTCTACTGTTCTCATCAGCACTCAATCCACACTCGGCACACAACAGTTCCACAACGCCACGCTCATCATCTTTGCCGCACCTAAATTCGATCCGATCATCCCGTCTTCACCAGACTCTGGCCCGCCTCCTCCTTCGCCTTGCCGAACTTCTTCAACCGAATCGCCTGCACGCTGATGAAGCCAGTTGTGTCGCTCGGCGCGAAATCACCAATCTCGTCCATGGAGCTCTCACTCGCATCGTACAGCTTCTCCGTATCGCTCCACCTTCCAAGCACGGTCATCATGCCCTTGTATGCTCGACACCGCACGCTGCCGTTCACACTCTTCTGCGACGCAATGATGGAGTCTTCAAGGAACTCACGCTCGGGCGAGAAGTACAAGCCGTTGTAGAGGATCTTGGCGTAGCTGAAGGTGACAAACTGGTCACGAAGGGCTCGGACTTCACGATCCATGACCAGACCTTCCAGGTCGACGTGCGCAGCGCGGAGCATCGTGTAGCCTGGGGTCTCATAGCATCCACGGGACTTCAAGCCAATGAAGCGGTTCTCGACGATGTCAATCCTACCCACGCCGTGTTTGCGAGCGATCGCGTTGGCCGTCAAGAACAGATCTACTGAGTCCGTAGCAGTCTTTCCGCCGGAGTGCTCCAGCTTCACCGGCAGACCCTTCTCGAACGTAATCGTGAAGTCGTCTGGCTGATCAGGCGCCTTCGAAGGGTCGGTAGTAAGCTTCCACATATCCTCCGGCGGCGTTGTGTTCGGATCTTCAAGTATTCCCGCCTCGTACGAGCAATGCGCCAGGTTCTCATCCATACTCCACGGCTTGCTCTTGGTGCTCGTCACTGGGATGCCTTTCTCCGACGCGTAGTCGAGCAGATCATTTCGGCCCTTGAACCTCTCGTAGAAGACAGCATCCCTCCACGGCGCAATGACCTTGATTGTGGGCTGGAGCGCGTAGAACGCAAGCTCGAATCGGACTTGGTCGTTGCCTTTGCCTGTGCAGCCGTGCGAAACGGCGAAGCAGTTCTCCTTCTGCGCAACGGCGATTTGGGCACGAGCGATGACCGGGCGGGCGAGGGAGGTGCCGAGGAGGTAGACGTTTTCGTAGATGGCGTTGCAGGCGATCGCTGGGTAGCAGAGTTGCTCGATGAACTGGAGACAGTCAGGTGATTATGTCGTTTGCTCTCCAGTCTGCTTGGGACTCACCTCCCGCCTTAGGTCCTCAATATAGCACTTGCTCGCACCAATTTTGAGGGCCTTCTCCTTCGCAGCTTCGAAGTCTTCCTCCTGGCCAACGTCGGCCATGAAGCAAACAACATCATATCCTTCGTCCTAGTAGTATTGTGAGCTCACGTGTCATATATATGAGTGAATGGTATGATGTCCAAGCAACAGTCGTCGTTTCGTTGTGAAGCGGTGAGGACTCACAAGCAGGTATTGTAAGATACAGCTCGTATCAAGCCCTCCTGAGTATGCTAGACACACTTTTTGCTTCGGCATCTTGGATGATCTTACGGGGATGTTACGAATTGACTGTGGTATGAAAGGTGAGAAAGTCAATGGATTGAGCTTCAAGAACAAAACATTGAAACTTTCGCGTCACACACGGCTTATCACTTATCGCTCTAGCCCCAGGCACCCTGGTCTTCTGATTGGCGTATGAAAGCAGCAAATGAGGCTGTCACGTGCATTTAAGCTCGTACAGGGTGGTTTTGTTTAAGATCTCTTCCCGACAATGTTTCGATATGGATATGATATAGAGGTATGATACAACCGCCCCCACAACGCCGCCCGCTCGAATCCTGCCATAAGATCACCTCCCAGAACACCTCCGCTGCAGAACCCCCTACTAACACCAAACTAAGCCATGCCACCCTCCGGCTTCATCGAGATGTTCCGATACTTCTTCCCAGACAACGACCTCGTGGCATTACTCGCTGTACCCTGTGCGAAGCTCCCACCCGTCGCCATCGGCCACGTCTCCGCCTGAAGCCAAAACTTCTCGTGCGCCGGCGTTCCCTTGATCGTATTGGCGATATCAAACGGATCCGCAAACGTCTGCCACTGGCTTCTGTGATCGGTCCAGCCGGGACCCACTCGCTCAGTCTTGCCATCGAGATCCAGGTACTGGAACTTGTCCCGCGGGAGGTACTTGCCAGGGTGCATGACGTTCAGCCAGATGGTGTAGATGGCCATTGGGGTGGCTTCGAAGACGTAGATGTACCACTCCTGGTTTGTGATTAATCGACATAAGGAGCCGCATTGCTCTGCGTCGATTGCGGTATGCGTAGCGAAGGAGTCGATGGCGCGGAAAATACAGCGCAGGAGGACCAGGGTCGATGTGCCGTACAGCATGATACAGAGCGCACGAACGTTGGGTGAGAGCATTCGAGCGCGGGAGGCCCGGTGATGCATGAGCGCGATGAAGGAGATGAAGACGCATTCGACCACGGCTTGTAAGATCAGCTGCAAAAGAAGGCATTAGCATTAATACATCATGGGCAGCCTGTTCTCTTCAAGACACTTACCGATATGCTGATCAGCTTCCCACCAAGGATATATTCAGAAATGTTCTCGCCCTTGGAGACCGCCATCTTCGCTGCTCCAGCCGCTGTCAAGGCCTCGACCAGGGCACCAAGATAGATGAAAACAATCACAACCCTTCCAGGATGGAAGATCGCGTGCATTGGGAGGTAGTTCATCAGTCGTCCCATGATATTGTATTCCGCAGCAGCGTAGATAGGCGGGCCTCCAATGACAAGACATGTCTGGGCGATGTATAGGTTCTTATTGTCGGGATCATACGAAGATAGAGTCCTCATGATCCAGCCTGCAGTAAAGACTGTGCCACCCCAGAACATCCAGAAGGTGACGCGCCAGAAACGGTAGTAGAAACTCTGGAAGATGTGTACTAGTAGTGAGGTTCCAATGATGGCGGCGAAGATTGCAGGCGCGATGTGGGTGGGTTCGAAGGCGTAGAGGCTCGTCCCTATGTTTGTGTCCGCCATGATAGTGTGCTGTATTGCCGTGTGCGATGTTGTTGAGGTCAGGGGGTTTGATATAAGGAGAGCGAGAGTATGAAAGCGAAGGAGATGTATATGTATGGAAATCGATAGACCAGATACTTACCTACCGATCTGTGTGTTCCATGGCAGCGAGGCGCAATATTCCACACGATGGTGGGTCAATGGTAGATAGGACCCGGCGCTGCATTATATCTGTATGAGGTAAGGAATGGTTGTGGAGTGATGACTGGAGTGCAGGGCCAAGAGGAAAGTGTGACCCACAAGGAAGGCAAGAGCGAATCAGCGGTGCCCAGCGGCAGGTGTACCATCAAAGAGGTTAGATCAATCGACATGGCTGTGAAGCGACAATCATTTGCCCTGCCCAGCTCGACTTCAGCTCTACCAGCGGCACGCCCGTCGCTCCAAGGCACCAAAATGGTACTTCTTCACAGGACGGCCGCCGGCTGCAGAAAGTTCGAATAATCGTCCGAGACCGAGATCATGCCAGGAGTACCCTCCGGAAGAGGGTGTGGAGAGTGCCGGAAGTCGAAGAAGAAGTGTGACCAGCAGCAGCCCGCCTGCTCAAGATGTGCACGCCTCAAGCTCGAATGCGTAGGCGGTGGCCAGCGAAGGTTCAAGTTCGTCGAACCCACTCTCTGCCGTAACGGTTCGCACGGCAGTATCAGTTCCAGTAGCGAGCAATCGCGGAGTGTCACTCCACTCGAGAAGGGTCGCCAGTCTTCCTTCGCCGTGTCCGTGAGTCCCAGCAGCAAGCTATCTGTACTCGCCAGTTGCCTCGTGGCCAGCATCGATCCATGCATGGACGACCGATACAACCTTGTGGGAACGTACGGCCCGTTCCTTTCTTACATACCTTCTCGCCTCGGACGCAACAAGGCTCTGGATGCAGCCGTTGCAGTGCTTGTTGAGGCGCACACCTGCATGTGCACTCGAAGTGGGGTCACACCGAAAGCCATCTCCAAACACACGCATGCCCTAACCCAGTTGCGTCTGGCCCTGGACGACCCCACTACTGCCCGCGCGGCGGAAACACTATGCGCTGCAATGATAATGAGTATTTGTGATGTATGTGGAGATTTCCAACCTCCCGTACACGAATGTGCTCGCTGACGTGGCTTTAGGGTATGATCGGCGATGGTGATAGATGGGGGAATGGTCATATAGCTGGCATGAGCCGTGAGTACGAGAGCTCCTCGCTCCACGCAAAGCTGACCATCAATTCAAGGATTACTACAATATCGTGGCGACATCCACTTCACTTCAACAACAGATGCATTCGAGCAACAACTGTTGGCCACCATGCGCGGGCCTGTTGCTTTCGAGGCATTGTGGAGCGACCACAACATCTTCTCCGATGATGATTGGCACGACTTCGCTCGCAACTATGAAGGCGGAGGGCCGGACCGCCGTGTCATGCTCTGTATGTCTCGCGTTCCGGTCTTCCTACGGAGAGGTAAGGCCTGGATATCTGGTAAAACAGACCCCACCCTAGTGCACGACATCACAGCCACATATCAGACGGCTCAGCTCGCCAGCATCCAGCTCGCCGATCTCAGTGATCAGTTACAAGGACGATTCACCAGAGGCGAGGTCGACTCGAAGGTGTTCTTCCGCATAAACTTCGCCTTGGAGCGCTTGTATCCACTAGCTCTCTCAGTCGTAGTCGTCATGGGGTGCTTGCTCACTGGCGTCAACCCGCTATACCCCGGTCTGCAAGAGGAGATGCGCAGATGCGCGGTGGAGAACTATGCTATCGCCCAACGACTGAACCAATTCCGACCACTGGGCTCAAGTGCAGTCCCGTTGTGTCTGTCCATCTGTTGGGCCGGCACCGACGACATGGAAGTGAAGCAGCAGATTGAGCGGGTTATGACTGAGTACATGAAGGACTATCCTGCCGCTGGGAGTGCTCAATCTCTGCTGGACAGTTTACGACCTCTGGAGAACAAACTGAAGTTGCGGTGTTGACCCGGTCGTTGCCGTGCATGTGTGCGCCTCGACGAACAGATCAAACGCCGGTTTACGAACAGACCAGAAGAACACACCGAGGAGGCTCAGATGAGTTGCGACCGGTCGAAGATGGCTCCACCTTGACTCTCCGCCACAACTACTACAGTATCGGACAGTCTCTCACACTGGTCGACAGTTGACAGCTTCTAGCAATTCTGGAGAAGATTTCTCTGTACAACTCCGGCATGCGACAGGAAGTGCTGTGCGCAATGCTGTTATTACACTAGCTGCTACTCGAGAACGATCGCTCAGCCTCCTTGGCCATGTCACCGATCGATGCGAACCTCCAAGCAAACGCAACATCGTCGCCGAACTCATCCAGCCTGCCACCCATCGAGCTGTTTCCATCGTCTCCACGCGCAATCCACACACTCGGCAATCCCAGCTGCTTCGCCGGCACATGGTCTACTGGCAGACTCTTGGCGACATGCAAGTGGTCCTTCAGGCTCAACTGAAGATCTTTCTCGACGAAGCGAAACAGCGCTTCAAAGTTCTTGCGATCCGGCTTGTACGATCCCAGATTCTCCGCAGTCAGCACGCCGTCGAAATTGACAGCCGACAGTGGCCCTTCCAGCGTCCTGCGCATATTGTCGTTGTCGACATTAGACAAGATGACAAGCCTACAATGCCGCTTGAGGTGCTGCAAGCCAGTCACGGTATCCGGAAATGCTGGCCACTCTCCCGCCCGGTTACCAAACGCCGTGGCCTCCTCAGCAGTGAGATCTAGCCCAGCCTCATCTGCAAGCGATGCATAGCATTGCGCAAGGATCTGGTTATATGGCGTTGTTGGCTGTTCGGCTTCTAGCGTGCGTTGCTTGTTGAAATGCGCGACGATGTTGTGCTTGTCCTGGTATCTATGAGAAGCTGGCAAACGATTGCGGAGTTCCTGGAGCTGATCGAAGATGCCGGTCTCCCAGTCGATGAGAGTGCCGTAGCAGTCGAAAGATAGGACTTTGAAGTCTTTCAATGAGGGCGCCATGCTGAGACTCTGGATGAAGTCGGAGTTTTTTATTTCCTCGTAACTTCTGGGGCAGAGTTCAATGAGCTGATATCAAGAAGCTGGCCGACATCGGACTTGTGCACTACGAACACTGCTTTGAAGGGCGTAAATATAACATCATCACGCCTTGTCTGTTGAGTGACGAGCATGTAATCAGTCGAAGGAGGAAACGGCAGATGTGATGATCGTAAGACACCTTTGAAAGCGTTGCGTGTCGCCAAATATCTTGCCTATTTTGGAGATGTCTCCTGACGGAGTGCAGAGGACCAGCTCAACCCCAGCAGCGAGTGTGAGCTGTTTCGATGAAGAGGCAAGCAGAAACGAAGGGGTGAAGTTGAAATATGATTTCGATCAACGGGTGATGCAACTGCAGGCAGAACGAAGGCGAGGACGAAGGCAAGAGCGAAGGACTGATTCAAATTCACCTCATGAGATCGTGCGAATCTATAGGGGCGCCTTGTTACCTGAACCCTTTTTTCTTGTTTTGTCCCACATACACCGGTGAAGACATCAAGTTGCTAAGCGAGTTCCGTGTCGGAAGAGTTGATGATCCAAGAGAGCTCCCATCCACTGCTCAACTTCAGATTGGACACATCTGTTCATCCGCTCTCTTAGTAACCTTTGGCACTTGATGCCCGACGGAGTGTCCCACACGAGGACGACGCACCGTCCCTTGATCGAGAGGACTGCAAGATGATGAGTGCCAAAGAGCGGAAGTGTTTTCTCAACGACTCGGGATGTCCTTGGACCCTTTCGACACTAGCCACAACGCCACTTCGCGCCGGCGTCATTTCATGCAGGAACGATTGTCGAACCACTGCCGTCCAGAGGTCGTACGAGGTTTTCTAGGAAGGCAATTTGCCTGGCAACGATAAAACAGTCAAACTCCCCTGCCATTGCCACCTCGATTCTCGGTCAAACCACACTTCCATTTGCAACGACCAAGAGAGACCGAAGCAAAGAAAGGTTAACTAGCAGGCTTTGTTGGCATACAATTGTTCCTCACCGCAAAGTCTCGAATTTTTGTTGAAGCTAGCGAAGCTCTATCAACCACACGCGACCACCTTCAGAGACTCTTCAGACTTCTCCTTCACGACGACACATACACCCAGCATGGACTCACGACCACAGAATGTCGGCATCAAGGCCATTGAGATTTACTTCCCGAGCCAAGTAGGTTGGAAAGCAGCACCCATGACCTTTGAGCCATGAGCTAACGGACTGCCTCCGTAGTGTGTTGACCAAGCAGATCTCGAGAAGTTCGATGGCGTTAGCCAGGGCAAATACACAATCGGCCTCGGCCAGACCAAGATGAGCTTCTGCGACGACCGGGAAGGTGAGTTGTGTCGTTTCGCAGCCATTGGCATTGCTAATTGACTATGGACAGACATCTACTCGATCACCCTCACCACCCTCTCCTCGCTATTCCGCAAGTACAACATTGACCCCAAGTCGATCGGTCGGTTGGAGGTCGGCACAGAGACAATGCTCGACAAGTCAAAATCCGTCAAGACAGTCTTGATGCAGCTTTTCGAGAAGTCCGGCAACATGAACGTGGAGGGTGTGGACACAGTCAATGCCTGCTACGGCGGCACAAACGCCCTCTTCAACTCAGTCAACTGGATGGAGTCCTCAGCATGGGACGGAAGAGACGCAGTCGTGGTCGCAGGAGATATCGCACTGTACAAGAAGGGCGCCGCACGACCAACCGGTGGTGCAGGCTGCGTCGCTATGCTCATCGGTCCAGATGCGCCAGTCGTTGTCGAGCCAGGTCTTCGAGGAAGCTATATCAAGCATGCCTACGACTTCTACAAAGCCGACCTCACCAGCGAGTATCCTCTCGTTGACGGCCACTACTCCGTCAAGTGCTACACCGAGTCCGTCGACGAATGCTACAAAGCCTACAACGCGCGCGAAAAGACTCTCAAGAGCAAGATGAACGGCCACGCCAACGGCGTCCATGCCGAACCGGATACCCCTCTCGACCGCTTCGATCACATGTGCTTCCACGCGCCGACCTGCAAACTCGTGTCGAAGAGCTACGCGCGTATGCTGTACAACGACTACCTCACCAACCCATCTAACCCTCTCTTCGCCGACGTCCCACCAGAAGTCAAAGATATCTCCTATGACGCTTCTATCTCCGACAAGACGATTGAGAAGACCTTTATGGGCCTGGCGAAGAAGCGCTTCGCGACACGCGTGCAGCCGTCCATCCAGGTGCCGACGCAGTGCGGGAACATGTACTGCGCGTCCGTCTACGGCTCGCTGATCTCGCTGCTCTGCAACATTTCGTCCGAGGAGATGCAGGGCAAGCGGATTGGTATCTTCTCCTACGGCTCTGGGCTGGCGTCTTCTATGTTCTCGCTTCGTGTGAGAGGAAACACGGAGGTGATCCAACAGAAGTGCGATCTGCAGGCGCGCTTGGATGGACGACGCACAGTGGCGCCTGAGGTGTACGACGAGATGTGCAACATGCGCGAGCGAGCACACTTGAAGAAGGACTACAAGCCGGTTGGAGATGTGGAGACGTTGGTCAAGGGGACGTATTATCTGACGAACGTGGATGACATGTTCAGGCGGGAGTATGAGGTGAAGCAGTAGTGAGCGCTTCTACTGGTGGATACACACATGAGGATCGGAGCATATGGCGTGGTTTGCTTCTGCGATGGAGGAATGCTCTCTTGGGAAAGCAGTATACCAGAGATCTTGCTACTTGCGTGATAGATGAGTTTAGCGGAATGGAGTCATGGCTTTCTTGAATCTTGAAGCTGAAATATCATCTCACTGCATGCTTGCCCATACTTGCTTCTACTGGTAGGTTGGCGTCCTAAGTAGCACAATCCGGGCCTTGGTCTGAGAGAGGTTCCAATCTGCGACGTCCCGGAACTCCGCTTTGTGAAGCACCGTGGTGGTTAGGAGTGATGAGCCATTGTCCGCTCATCTGATATGTATCTGGAGATAGAGGCCGAGCAGACAAGACCTGGAGTCGTGTTGCCGATCGTGTTGTCGTGCGGAGGTGGTTGTGATCACCAAGAAAGTCTACTCAAGAGGTAGTTTTGGCGCGGCATGCCATTGGTGGACTAGTTGGAACAACGTTTTGGCGAATATCTCGTTTGTTCATCATCAGCGTTGTCGTTTGTGGGTGTGCAAACAAGACTGGGAGCCATCGTGAGGACTGGCAAGTCGATTGCTCTATATTTTTCCTGCTCAACGTGCTCGTGATGGTGGAAATGAACCATCGTAGTTGTTGATGATTGATTAAACTTCGCATTCGAACCGACGCTAGTGCCGGATGAGTTGCCCCATGCACTGGCCAAGCAAGCCTCTCCTTCGCTCATCCCTGCCCGGCCTGACACCACTTCACCACCACCCCTCACAGCACCCCTTCTCGCCCTCTACCACACTCATTACTTTCCCTTAAGGCCACACGAGGATTCGAGAGGGACGTATAAGGCGTGCAAGGACAACAATCGACTGAGTGACTGAGAAACAGGGGTGGCTGAGCACCGGCCTTCCGGCCCTCCGCTATGATGGAGAACAGGCGGTCGTTGCTAGACGAGGACTACGATGTGACACCTACACACGAGACGCGGAATGTATTCGACGACGAGTTTGAGGTGGAGGACTTTGACGGGGTGGTGGATGGCTACAGACCCGGGCAGAGCCATGACAGAGAAGGAAGGCGCCAAGACTCGGAGGAGGAGGAGCCGGTGAGGGCGGGATCATCACAGTACGCGACGGGCACGATAATAGCGGATTCAATGTCAAGAAGTTCGATGCGGAAAAGCATGAGTAGGGAGAATCCGTTCGTGAGTGCGGAAGATGAGGAGGAGAGGCCACTGCAACGGACACCATCTGGAAACTTCACACCGGCCATTGCACACCGGTCGGTATCGTCGGCGTCTTCGAGTCACTATGCTGGCACGAGCAGCCCACGTTTCGGCGCTGGCGGACCAAGCCATCCATACGCGATGTACCCGCAAGGCACTGTCGCGAGAACACCGAGCACGGCGACCGCATCCACATCACGGCCTACGCGACAGTCGAGTTCACGATATGCACCCGGACCACAACATCCTTACTCCCTGTATCCGCAGGGTGTAGATGGAGATGCGGACGACGATGACGATGAGATCGTGCAGAACCCGGTACCTATCGGCTTCCTAGGACTTTCACAGCCATTCCAGCGGCGGCGAGGGCCAGATGGCGAAGAACAGGATATACTTGGAGAGTACGGACATGCTGAACAACTACCACCTTACACACGATACCCGGAAGACGGACCTGAGAAGGCTCCACTACTTGCTGTGCCCGCGCCACCCACAGCACTACACAGCCGAGCACCCGTGCTAGGCACAGATCCCAGCATGCCTCTGATGCATGATTATCTGCAACCTGCACCTGTGCAACAATCGATGACGGACGAGTCGGATCTTCAACGGCAGAACTCGATGTTATCGCGACACTCGAGGAACTGGGATGCGACGGATGACGATGCAGATGCGGAGAGCTCCCTGCTATCGAAGAAGGCTTGGAGTGAGAAGTCGTGGAGCGAAAGAAGGAGGACAAGGTTCTGCGGGGTGCCATTCTGGGTAATGGCTCTGCTCATTGGTGTCGTCGTTTTCGCGGGTGCGATTCTTGGAGGTGCTCTGGGAGGGTTTGTTGCTGGACAAAGACAAGGATCGGAGTGAGTTTTCTCCCTCATGCTTCCCATCATCGAGCAATACTAACATCGCAACAGAAAAGCACTATCGAAGGTCGCCAGCTCGACGCTGTACGATGCAAGCCTGATCACTACATCTGCTGGTGTGCCGCCAGCTACAGGAACTTTCCCACTCTCCTTGGGCTTGCCGCAAGCAACGACCTCAGCGTGTCTGACCGATCCCGGAGACAGAGCAGCTTGGAGTTGTGACATTGTTGGCAGCGACCAGATCTGGATCGATATCCGGTCGTCGCCATCCGGCAACGACACGGGTGCTTCACTCTTCACCCAACCCGGCCTCACTCCGTCCAATCAGCTGTCGTACGGCACACAGGCCTCGAACATGTTCACTTCGTTCACTCCGTTCAGGTTCGTGAACGACGATGACGACCCCGAAGATGGACCAGCGTTCTACTTCCAAGACGAATACAACAAGCTGGTCGTGGTACCGGCAGATATGATGGACCTCAATTCGCGCAAGATTAAACGTGAGGCGTATGGCACTCTGCCGGATTGGTTTATACAGAAACAATACGCCACGCCTGGTGACAAGCCGTGGTTCTGCTACTGGAACAACACTCTCCTGGAGGCCTTCATCTACAAGAACCAACCTGCAGATATCGCACCTACGCCGACGGCAAGCGCCTCGATCACGGCAAAGACATCCTCCACGATCACTAGTTCTGCATCTTTGACCACCGGCGCGACAATGTCAGTACCTGCAGGACCATGGAGCATCACTTGGGCGGACCCGACGGATACAGTAACCACCACCGTGTCGATGTCGTCAACATCCTGCACCTACTCCGGCGTCGCCTCCCACTTCCCTGACTGGATGAAGGAGAACTATCCCGAGTGGAGCCCTGGGTCAATAGGTCCAGGTGGTGCGCCACCTACCAAGCAAAAGCGCTCCAACGACTCCTCAACCTCCGATGGCGATAATGATGACAATGGTGCAGAAGACAAACTCGTCTTCGAATACCTCGTTAAGATCGAGGAGCGCCGGCTCGTGCACGCGCCCGCGCCCTTGTGCGTGCAATACCAGGTGCTCGACAACTACCAGTGGAACGTCGTTACCGATGCCAATGGCGAACAAGTCACGCTTACGCTTGCGGAAACGGTGCCAGGGGACGCGGCGTATGATGGCCCTGGCGAAGTCGATGGGCGGTGGGTGGGAAGTAAGCGGTGGTTGGAGCGGAGAGTCGCGAAGCGATTAGATCGCAGGATAATTACAGGTGGGTGTCATTGTCAGTGGATGAGTGGGTAGTGAGCTGCGAGCTACGAGCTTGCTTGATTTGTTCTGTTTTACGTTGCGCGAAAAGGCAATGAGCTGGGTGTTGGGCGGCGTTTCCTTGAGATCGTTCGAGCGGGTTGCCACTGATGAGCAGAGCACAAGGCGTTTTCTGTTCATGCCACGGAAGATATTTACCAGCACGGAGCTGGAAGGGGTTCGGGAGTTTGTGTGGGCTACGTTTCTCTATTTGGACGACTTTGTTGTGGAAATAATATCAGCTGGAGAGCAGATCGCTTGATGATGGATACAGGAAAGCAATAAGATATCTTAGTTGTTGGCAAAATCTGAATGAACAGTGTCTTACTCATGTTTGCTGTGACTCGTTCTGCTTCGCACTTCTGCTTTCTTGACTGTTCAACTCTCACTCTCCATCGCCACTTCCGCGGACTAGGATCGCTCTTCCCGACAATCAGTAGAATCAAAGCTTGCACCTGCTTGTCCTGCGCATGCACATCATTTCGGCCGCTCTCTGAAACGATGCACATCGCCACACAATCACAAACCGAGCAAACTTTCGATTTCCTGACAGCTTGATGGACCACTACCACAAGCTTCACGTTACGATCGCACCACGGACTGGAAAGAACCCACACCACTTCCAACAAGACCTAAAGCCTCTTGACTAAAACTACACCACCACATCCGCAATCCTCTATCCAGAGAGTCCACCAAAATGGTCTTCCCACCCATCCCCAACCGCGAGTACCACGAGCACTTCATGCGGCAAGCCATCCAAATGGCCGAGCTCGCCCTCGCCTCCGATGAGACACCTGTCGGCTGCGTCTTCGTGCATAGTGGCGAGGTCATCGGACGTGGGATCAATGGCACGAATGCTAGTTTGAACGTGAGAACACCATAATCACTACCCCAACCCTAACCCTTGCCTCCACCACGCCACCGTCCCCCCTTCGCTATTCATACCACATCACATCCCAGACCTGTATTGACGACCATGCCAGGGCACCCGCCACGCCGAGTTCGTCGCCCTAGCCGAGATCATGTCCCGCCACCCGCAATCCATCCTCACCACCACCGACCTCTACGTCACCGTCGAGCCGTGCATCATGTGCGCCTCCGCGCTCCGTCAATACGGGATCCGCGCCGTCTACTTCGGCTGCCTCAACGACCGCTTCGGGGGATGCGGAGGCGTGATGAAGATTCATTCCGATCCGGGGGTGGATCCGGCGTACCCGGTGTATGGGGGACTGTTCCGGGAGGAGGCGATTATGCTGTTGAGGCGGTTCTATGTGCAGGAGAACGAGAAAGGTGAGTAGCTGATCGAACGGGGCGAGAGCAGCGTTTGCTGAGCGCGACGGAGCGGTGCAGATTGTGTTGGATGTGGGCTAACGTGTTGTGATGCAGCGCCCGAACCGAAACCGAAGAAGAATCGCGAGCTCAAGACTGAGATCCTGCCGGTCACGGTCACGCAGCCGACGGCGGCGGCGGCGAAGTCGAATATGGCTGCTGCCAGGGCTGGAGAGCTGAAGCATCAGATGGCATGAGTGCGTTGGGGGCCCGATGTTACCGCTCGAATGCTGGACATGGACAGAGACCATGAGTTGAAGAAGAGGAAGCATGTTTGGGCTGAAATAAGGATGGTATATCATAGACCTCTTGTCTGTAATGTCTTACCACACGCTGACCTCAACTCAGAGCACAGTAACCCTCAGTTGCCATGGACGAGTCTAAAGGCCACGATTCCGCAGAGCATACTTGTTTGGCAGACATCAGGATGATACACCTAGCATAGCATTTGCTGAGCCTGGTACACCAGCTTGTCAAGCTTGGTCCCTGCGGGTATGGAGATACCAGGCGAGATAAGACGGCGTGGAAGATATCTCACAGAGTGCGCAATGACACACCCTTTGGTAGTTCGGATGTCAAAACAATCAAATAACAATAATCTTCCATGCCACTGTCCAGCGCGCTCGCAGTACATACATGCATCATGAGGTGCAGAGGCGAATGAACGCGAAGGCGCCTCTCCACCGTCCCGGTATCAGTGACCCGCCGTGATCGTATCCATCATAACCTCCTAACTAGACTCGCGAGGCTCAAATCTGTTCCACATCCATCTCTTCGTGCCCTTTTTATCTAGTCACAAGTCGCAAGCCCGTATGCAGCTTGCCCGTACTGCCGCTTGACCGCGCCATATCGCGTTCGTCGAAGAATGCTTCGTGATCTGTACTTTGGATTGGCGGGTGATGCGTGCGGCATGCGTGAGACAATATCCCGATTTGCGCTGATCGAGTCAGCGCGCCGCCGTCTATTGTTGATGCAGGATTGTGCCGACTCCAGATCTTGCGACACGCGGACTCTTTAATGTTGCCTACTGTCCTCCTCTTCGACCTCCCCTCTCAAACAGCCCCAAACCACCCTCCCTCCCCCTCCAATCCCCACGTCCTATCCTCCAACTGCCTCACGAAATCCCTGCCCTGCGCCTGCCCTTGCTGTCCCTGCCTCTGCGCCCCTCGACTGGTCCTCCGTCTTCCTCCAACATGAACACTCCCAGCCTCGCTGCTCCCCTCAGGCGGCGGCGGATAATACGCCGGACTGGGCTGCAATCTGATCGGCGCATTGGGATCGAGATGACTCACGACTCGTTGCAGTGCAGGCGGGATCCCGCCGCTGTCGCCGCCAAGGGTACTAGCGCGTTGGCGGGTGGCGCGGGAGGCGGAGGGGGGTTGTTGGCCGTAGAGGTTCTGTTGTTGAGGCGCTCCGTAGGCTGCGGCTGCCGGGGCGGGAGGTTGGATCATCGGCATGGGTTGCTGTGACGCGGTGCCGTAGACTGCGGATGAGGCGGCGGAGGATGGTTGGGAGGGGTAAGGTGGTGGGGCGGCGGATTGCGGGTTAGGGGTGTACATGTTGCCGTACATGGCTGCTTGCTGCTGCTGTGTGGCGGAGTGCGGGGAGGTCGGGTAGCCTGGGGCCATGTGCATGCCGGCGTATGCGGCTTGTTGGGCTTGCGCGGCTTGTTGCTGTTGGGCGCGTTGTTTGGAAAGGGCTTCGGCTTGTTGTTGCTGCTGGACACCTGGGGCTGGGGAGCGGGAGGAGGAGACTTTGAGGTTCATTTGGGGTTGGAAGGGGCCGGTAAACTTTTGTTGGGTGATGAAAGGGTGGGTGCGGGCTTGTTGTGGGGACCAGCGTTCGAGCGGGTTGATGTTCAGGAGGCCGTGGACGAAGTCGATGAAGGCTTCGCGATTGGCCATTTCTGCAACGAATTAGTACACGCTCTTTTTTCAGACTACCACAAAACTTACCTCGCTCCATCTCATTCTGCTTCATGCCCTTCCTGGGCATCGGATAATTCCTTATAATATCCGGTAACCGCGTGGCAGTGAAGTACTTCTTACTCGGCTGCTCCTTCGTATTATGCTCCCTCGAATACTGCTCCATCGACTTGAGCCGGTACGATCGTCGCCTGAATTCATCGTGCGCCTTCTCGAAGAACTCGCCAGACTGCTTGCCGACCTCCAGCATCCAGTTGGGCGGTAAACCAAGCATTTCTGTTATCCTTGAGACCTGGTTGTACTCTGACGAGCCAGGGAAGAGCGGTAGGCCAAGAAACAGCTCGACAACGATACAGCCAAGTGACCACATGTCTATGGCGGCAGAATATGGCAGGCCCAGCAGCACCTCCGGCGACCGATAGAAGCGCGATTGGATGTACGTGTACACTGTCTGCCGTTCGTCGCACGCAGATCCGAAGTCGATGATCTTGATGATGGGACTTTCGAGGCTGTACAAATGTCAGTTTTCACGCTCAACACCATAGGGTTGGCGCACTCACTTCTTCAGCAAGATATTCTCCGGCTTCAAATCACAATGTATCAGCTTCGCCTTGCTCAACAAACACAGCCCATTCAACAACTGCTGTGCAAAAACCCGCACCAACGTCGTGCTCAACCCTCGGAACTGGTTCTGCTTGATCAGCTCGTACAAGTTCACCGACAGTAGCTCAAACACCAGACACAGATGCTGTCGGTGGATGAAGGTATCCTTGAGTCGTAAGATGTGGTGATCGTCGTTCTTGTCCATCCTGCCGTTCAGCAGATCAAGCACAGACACCTCCATCATGCTCTGGTTGAAGTAGGCAGTCTTGTTCTTCACCACTTTAACCGCCACGACTTCCTGCGTCTTCAGGTTCTGGCACTTCACCACTTGTCCGAACGTGCCTTGCCCGAGTACATCGAGGATCAGGTAGCGGTTCTTGTGGTTCGTCTCTTCGGAGCCAAGGATGTCGTTGACGTAAAGGATGTAATCGCTATCCTCGTTGTCGAAGCCGTCGTTCTTGGACCCTTTGCTCGGCTTCGTCAATACTCTCCGCGGGTTGCGAGAAGACTCGTACTGGAAGCCAGGGTTGCAGATGCGGTAGGTGGCTGGAAGGTGTGTAGTAAGCGCCTGCAATGGGCTGATGAAGCCTCCTTCTGGGTTCGCTCTTCGGAAAGGTGGTTGTGTGTTGATCCTTGGCTCCAAATCTCCTACATTCTGGACTTTCGAGAACTGCGGCACGCCCATTTGTTGTCGCTCTGCTTGCCTCTGCGGCTGTTGCTGAGGTGTGGTAGGAGACTGCAGCTCGTCGCTGAACATGGCGTTGAGCTGTCTGGTGGCGCTTTGTGGGTAGTAGCTCGTAGGCGACATATTCGACTGGATCGGCGGGAGTTGCGACGCTGTTGCGCGTGCCGAGGCCGGGGGTGAAGCGTAGTACCGTCCTTGCTGTGTGGGCGAGGCGTACGGGTTGTGTCTGCTTGGCGACTGTCGGGCAGACTGCTGAGGGGTGTAGAACTGGTGGGACCCCATTTGTGAAGGTGTGCTCGAGACGTATGAGGTAGTGGGCGAGGTGTGCATCGGGGAATAGCGAGCGGCGGCTCTCGAGGTGGCATCCGCTTGTTCACCGGACAAGTATTGCGACGTGGGTCGGCTGGTGCTCTGGTATTTCTGCTTGTTGAAGGGGTCAGCGTCGTCGTGCATGTCTATGTCGCCGTTGGAGTCCATCTTGCGCGCTCGGAGCTCCTCTCCGCCAGGGCTCGAGGCCAAGTTCAGCGATGCCGTCTGGTTGGAAAGTGCGGGCGTGGAGTAAGCGGAATAGTTGCTGGTTGCGCTGCTCGACGGCTGATCGTACTCCATCGATCCTCGGCACCGGCCACGAGGCAGCGAGGATGCTGGCCGTGTAGTCGACCGCTAGGACGCACTGTTGCTGCTGCTGCTGGACTTGGTGTTGTGTGGTGTGGTGTCGTTCAGGGAAGCGCCGACTCGAACGTGGGCTAATAAGGTCCGAGCGCGAGGGACTGGCGTCGGCTGTGCCTTGACGTTGCAGTAGGCAGACTAAACGTTACAACACGTCCTGCCCAGAGTCTCGATTGGATTTTGGCGCGTATGTTATACCATATTGGACGGCAGCGAGGAGCAGTGGTGGTAGATTCACGCGTCAAAGTCGAGGCACTTCACCAGGGCAGAAGCACGAAAGCGGGCACAGCCAAACTCAATGTGAGGATGGCGATCCGCCTGGACTCGACAATACACTTTGAGTAGACAAGGTGGCAGGCAGTCAATGTGGCAACGAGAAGAAACTAACCACGAGAATGGTTGCATCCCCGGAAGGCCCAAATCAGAAGCAGCTGTCCCATGCAGCCATGATTCCGGCTGGTGTGGGCGACACTACATGTACCGCAAAGGGTGTCAAGCGACATGCTGGCAGAAGGGCTGTCTACAGCCCGCCATATCAATACTGTACACACCGCTATACATCTATTCTATCCTATACCATAGGTACAACCCAGTACCGAAGCCTCACACTGTATAGCCCACCCCACCCATTCCACGCAATGCCAATCGAAATACTGTACCGCTGAATCCAAACCAAGCCAATCAATCCCATCAACGAACGCATCTGTACACCCCGGTAGAACCCCTCGTCAGTCTCATCCGGGTCTTCTGAACACCTCCACCCCCAGACCCGGCGTCTCAACCCACCCCCTCTCCATCCCCTCCCGCTCCCTCCTCTCAAAGAACCCCTGACACTCCCCCACCACTACCGCCCACTCCGCAAGCGCTCTCCCGCAGTATCGCGCATGCGCCACACTCCCCCCCTCTGGCCGACGAGCCTGCGAGAGCGAGGCATTCGCATTCGCGATCGTCGAGAACGTCTGTAAAAGCTGCTGCGCTGGCAAAGGTAACCTCGGCGGTAAAAGCCGAAGTGGAGGATGAGGTTTCGCGTGTGGCGTGTACTCGAGCGAGAACTTGAACGTGAACGTGCGGTGGGGTTGCGGGAGCTGGATGTGCGAGGTACTGGCGTGTAAGGAGGCGGGCGTGAGGTCCGAGGTAGCGGAGCGCGTGATACCCAAACCTGGGCCGCGACGGTCGGGGATGGGCATTGAGTCCGTCGGTAGCGGTTTGGGAGGGGTAGCGCGGCCGTGGGATTTGGAGCGGGATTTGGAGGAGACGAGGTGCTTGAGGAAGCCGCCGATGCCGCGGCCGCGGGGCTCGGGGCTGAGGTCGGAGAAGGAGGAGAGCGTGGACATGGAGGAGTCGGGGCGGGGGTCGAGTGGGATAGGGGTGGAGAGGGCGGAGATGGTTGACATGGTTGACATGCGTTTTGAGGTTGTGTCGGTTGGTGTTTTAGGGGCTAGGAGCCCGTCGAAGGAGAGGAAGGCAGCTGGCGTGCTGACTTGGGGGTCTGTTCGGATGATGAGGAGTCGGCGTGTCGGTGCTGGGTTGCAGGGGCTTGTTGAGGGTGCTAGCATGTCGTGCTGTGCAGCTTGCTCGCGGAGGAATAGGTAGTATGACCAAGTAGTCCGCAGCCTTTCGAGAAACGTCTCCAGGATCGTGACAGACCCTGGTGCGGGCTCGCCGTCATATCGCCCAACTCGCCAGCAAAGCAGTCGCATGAAGTAGGCCCGCACCATCGGACACCAATGATTGAACCTGCTCTCGAAGATCTGCCGATCCAAGAGTAGATCATTGCACACCTCATGCTTCCAGCCAAGCTCGCAAATAACCGTGTTCCAGACCGTGTACAAGAAAGCATACAACCGCACCTCAGTCATGGTGTTATGGCTCTCAATCATCTTCCTCCACACCAGCATCCAGAAGTCCAGATCGATTAGCGACATCTTCGAGCCCTCCATCTTCTCAAACCGAATAAGCAGGTGCAGCGCTTCCTCCAAAAAGTCCAAAAGTGTATAGCAAGCAAAGTGGTTGTACATAGACGTCCCACGCGCGGCCGTCTGCAAAAGAACGTTGAAAGACTCCGCGAAAACCCTTCGTGCTATCGGGTGTTCGGCGGCGCGTTCAGACAGAAAATCTCGTATTAACATTATTAGACGGTTCTCCGCCATTAGTCGTGTGGCATTATTCGGTGCTAGAGGTAAAGCGGAGGCAACCGCGTCAGGGTCTGTGAGCACGTCGTCGAAAGTAGGCGAGGACGCGGAGGTGGTAGGATCCGGTGTAGAACGACTCGTGTCCCGGTGAATCGTCGCGTCTAGGTTCGTGAGCACCTGCGCGTGTACCAGAAGAAAGCCAGGCGCACACATGCGCTCTTGCTTCGAAGCATCGGTTGGTAAGAAGTCCGTCGCCAGGATGTGGAAGTACTTGACGAAGACGTAGAAGAGATCGCTTTCCCGTCCGCTCCAGCGTTCAAGCCAGTGTCCCCACCACTGGACGTTGGCAGTACCGAGAGGCAGTGGCGGTGGTGTGCGTAGCTTTCGCATGTACTTCATCAGTGAGGTGAATCCGAGTTGTTGCAGTGCGGGTGGATAGGAGGACACAATTCCTTGAGCCACTCCAGTCAGGCTGTCGAATTTGCCAATGTCGTTCCCGTCAAGCACTCTACGCAGCACATCCATCTGCAGCTCCCATAATCTTCCAAGCACGTCTGCCATCCCAGGTACAAATACGAAGGCATATGCACAGGCTTTGCCGCAGAACGTGACCAAGCTTGCAGATGCGTTTCTTAACGACATCTTATCTACCACAAACGCCATCTGAGCACTGAGATTCTGTATGAAGATGTTCCGAACATTGTGGTGGACAGAATCTGCCAGGAAGTCCGAGCTATTCGACAAAACAGACGTGCTGGACTGATTTCGTGGTGTCGGCGGAGCCTTCGAACGCTGGTTCAGAGGACAGAATGGTGATGGTGACAGCCTCCACTCTGGTCTCTCCATGATGCCAGCTATTCCGTCCAGTATCGCAGGCCTGTCAGTCCCAGATATCGACTGGTTGTTCCGCCCATGTAACATCTCGATCAAGCCAGTCCACCACTTGTTCAGGATGTTAGCCCGGCGGTCCAAATCTTCAGGTCGAAGTGTCTTGTTCGAAGAGTGCGTGGCGTACTGCCTTAAGAATGGTAACAGACTTGACCTCACGACGTTGGCCTTGAAAGCGAGCGATTTGGAAGCGAACTTCGTGAAGTCGCCGTCCAACATTCGAAAAGTGCTCCAGAGCTCGTCTTTCTTCTTCGGCTGCATGAATCCAGGAGGCTTCTCCGTGGGCGATAACAGTCTTGGCATTGGCGCCGCTCGATGCTGAGCGGGCATTCCAGATCTGATGCTAGGAAGCTTGTCTGTCGAGAACGATTTCGGCAAAGAGGGCACGGGAGGCCGCTGTGGCTTGTACGTAGCAGGAATATCATGGTCGGCAACAGAAGAAGAGCTCACCAGCCGTCGTCCACGAGTTGGCTCCGTAGGTGTTTTGTTCTCGTCCACCATCTGCCCCTTGAATAGGTTGCTGAGCGGCCGTGGTTTCTTCTTGATCGTTGTGTTCTTCCTTGAGATCGATCGTTCCCGATCGTCTTCCGATTGCTGCTCTTTTGATTGTGCTTGGGCTTTGGATGCTTTGAGCGAGTCCTTCCTCTTGACGAAAGACTTCCGTCTCTTCGTAAACGCTCTTTCGGGCTCAGCGATGGCTGGACTATGATCACTTTCGGCATATCTGGTTGGCGTACTTTTCGATGGCGAAGGCGAGCGAGATGGAGTCGTGGGCGCAGAGCTGATCCAAGACCTACGATAGATCTTCCGCGAGAAGTTGCTGGCTATCGAGCTTCGTGCACGTGGTGTGGTCGGTACTGTGGATGCAACAGTTGACTCTGTCTTGATGGAATCCACACTCGAGCTGTGATCTCTCAACGACGATGTAATACTGCTCTTCTCATCTTCCTGACTCTCCGGCACCGACTGCACCTGCACGTCAGAACTTTTCTGCAGCTCTGCCACTATCGCGCGGAGTCGAGGAGCGCGCAGCTCCATCTCCGGATAGTTCTCATCTGGGGTGTTAACTCCAGAAGTGTCCGGAGGCGTGGTGTCCGTGAAGTCATCGTCCCGACCATACCCTTCCTCCTCCTCCGCCTCCTCCAAACTCTCTTTCATGAGGAAGCTGTTCCCGTAGTCGGCAAACTTCGCATTGCCCACGTTCGTGTATGACGCGGCTCTGGGCACCGCATGCTTCAGTGCTGTTGTCGGTACGCCTCGCCGATTCATTGACGCATATGGGCCATTGCCATTCTCTTTCCGCCCATCTACAGGTCGTACCGCAGTTCCGTTCACCGTACCGGCTTCCGATATGGACATGGCCACGAGCCCTGAATTTTCACGTGCGCCTTCCCAACCGCCCAGTCAACGCAAATAGCAAGAGCAAAGCAAGTCGGCGTATATCACCGTGCCATGTCAGATAATCCTTTCGCGTGCACTGCCTCCGTAGACACGAATGTGAGGTGTTGTATTACTGTAGTCGGTATTATTATTACAATATCCGTGCTCCTTGTCCGAACCGATGGCGTGCTGTAAGGCACCAGGATACCGCACCACGAAGTCGACGGGTGTTGAAGGCAAAGGGAACGCTCAATGGACGGTCGGCAAGCGCAATAGACTTTGAAGCAGAAACTCGACAGCAGCAGCAAGGGTAGGAACAAGAGGATCAGACGTAACGTTATAGTGGTGAACTATCATCAGCATCGTAGGGCGAACTCTTTGCAGTGGAGTCTCTTCGGTATTGGGGTGCAAGGGTGGCAAGGATGTTTGTCTCAGATGAAGAAGCGACTATTCTTGGATGCCGTCCCGGAAACTCTGTTCTCGCTGTCATCCACTCGTTCTTGCACCGCTGCAACGATGCTGTCGCATCGCCCCGGCAGGTGGAGATGATCCGGGGCTGGTATGCTCGGTGATGGATGCATACAGGTTGCTGTACCACTCGAGGCCGCGCAATCAACAACGCACAGGATCAGTAGAGGCATGATATGAACAATGGTTGAGGCTTGATCTCTTAATGATCTTCACTGCGCTAGCGTATTCGCCATTTTTCGCACAATTAACAAGCTTTTTAACGTCCGGAACTGCTCTCGTGCATGAACAATGCAGCTTCCCAGGTCGTCGAGAACGAGCCTCGAGTAGGTTAATCTCCTGCGTAGGAGAGCTTTGAACAGAAGGATTTGGAAACGCACGGTATACATAAGATATACGATGCCAATCTCTCGCTCTTAGCTGCTAAGCCGGAAGGAGACGGACATTTGGTGAGATAAGCGGATACGGTGCGTCGGTGCCGGAGAGAGAGGCCCGACGCGTCCGATACACCTGCATGCATTGTGCATAATATCGCCATCGATAGCAAATTCAGCCGGGTGGCACTAACTTGCTCAACCTCGAATAACTCGACATGATGGCTGCACGATGGCTATGCTCATAGTCGAAGGCTTTCAGCAGACCGATGAAATGGGACGCAGCCGCCATGAGAACCAAGACATGAAAGATCTGGTGCGAATTGCCCCAGATATCAAATCCGCCTGGTTTGAGTCTCTCGGGTACTCGAGTCTACAACACTGTCAGTTTTGATCTCGAAGGTTCGGCTGATAGTTATTAGACGAACAGCGTAGAGCACGGCGCCCGTAATGTAGAGTACGCCCTCGAGAACGACCCACGACAAGCCCATCTGGTCTTCGAGCTGCTTGTAGCCGTACAACTTCAAGCCATGCAGGATGGGGGCGACAGCGCTGAGACCCATGGCGACGAACATGAAGGCACGGAATGGTCGCCAGGCTGGCGTGCTGATCTCTTTCGGGTAGAGCACTACGACGAGTGTGCCAGCTGCGAAGGTCGTGATCTGCTCGTCGTCAGCTATGTCTCTCAGATTCAGTGGTCAGCGAAGCATACCATCGTCCAGTATAGCCGCACCAGCCCTGGCTCATCAGAGAAACCGTAGTAGATACAGGGTACGAAACTGCCCCATATCATTACAACGATTCCAATGTAGTCCAGTCGGTTCCCAAACTTCTCCACCGCTTCCGAATGATTCATGATGGTATGGTACGTAGCGGACATCCCCAGGCAAGCCACCGCACCTAGAAAGAAGCAGGAAAAGACCATTAGGTCCTCTGGTGTAGCCATCCCAAATCGAGGCCGCGCTTCCACGTAGAGCACGATGGCCGCGCAAGCAGCGAGTATGGCCCCAACGAGATGAGTGTAGATGTTCACGCTCTCATTGTTGACGTAGCCCAGACTCGCTAGGGATTTGATGTAGGAGTTGGATTGCGGACGGTAGCCGGAGTGGATGTAGTGATTGTCATGCATCCATTCTGGGAGGTCATCCCAGAGAAGCGTGAGAGTCTTTTTGGTGGCATCTTCTGCCTTCTTCACCAGTGGTTTCTCCTGAGCTGCGGATGGATGCTGCTTGGTGACCATTGTGTCGGCCTCAAAGAGATTAAACGGGCCTGAACTAGCGATATTATCTTCATATACGATCCATTTCGCCTACTTCAGTCTCTCGGTCGAGGTACGGAGGTGATTCCTTCCAGGTTGGTTGTTGGTGGGATCGTGATTGACTTTTATATTTGTGCATCGGCGTCAAGCCGGCACTTGCTCCGACATTCACTTGACATCACGTCTTCTCCGTGTCACGTTCGAGACAGGGAGTATCGAGATGCTGTGAACGATACGCGCAATTCTTGGGTATTGGAGTCAACTGGGTCCAGGAGTAAACCATGTCGCGACATCCGAACGAAAAGTCGTCCAGCTACTCGGCACAAGGCATATCGAATGCTTCCGCACGCCCGCCAGCGCGACGAGGCCCATCAGGGGCCTGGAGTAGATTCAGACCAGCAGTGATAGACCCGCTCGATATATACGGCCTGCCATCAAAGGGAGAGACGAGGTGATGACCCTATACCACATTTAGATTTCACCATCAACTAATGCTGAGCAAGACTACACGACTACAAGGCGCAAGAAGCCTACTACACCAAGATCGTCGAGCGGTACATGAAGTTCTGCGCGTCGACTGGAGGTGGTGATGGACTCGGAAAGGCCTTTGCCGACTTGAAGATCACCACACCACCGCCACGTCCTACAGACGTAGCAGGCGATGCTAGACCTGGCCTCCCACACCGCGTCTCGAACACAGAACGACCCAACGACATGCCAACCATTCTCCTTGCCATGCGGAAGCTTCGAGAAGGTGTTCTAGGCTCCCGAAGACGGGATCAGTTCGCTCAGCGAGCGTATATGTTCATCATCCACGCTTGCATCTTGACCAAATCCTGGGAATCTTACCAACCAGCTCTACTCTATCTGCTATACAGCATTCACCCGCGGACGCCACTTTCGGCTCCGGAAGTCCAGGAATTCATCGGCTACCACATCCTCGACCTCTCCTGTCGTCAATATGAGCTAGGCGAAGCTTTCGCAGTGAAGCGCGAGTTCCGCCACCGCGATCGAAAGGTCAATGTTGTGCTGAGATCGTTGGTCCACGACGACTGGGTTCGATTTTGGAGAACACGGCGTGCTGTTGACGGCTATCAGAGGGCCATCATGGAATTCGCCACCGAGCGGATCCGACTTCATGCGCTGAAGTGTGTTGGCAAGAGCTACCTCATTGTTGAGAAGTCTTTCGTGGAGCGGACCGGAGATGCACGGTGGGAGGAGCTTGTCCAGGGTGGTGTCGGGTGGCAATTGCAGGAGACTGGCAATGTTGTTATCCGCAAACCGAAGCCGAAGTGAGGTTTTCATCCACTGCGACAGATCTTTGCGCACTGGATGCCATTCGATAGCAGAGCATGCGTCCGTCATGCATCATTTGGATATTCAGCGATCGTCTCGAGGCCGACTTCGACTTCGTCCACCCTTCGCACTACGGCCGCCAGTACTTCGTGCCCCCGTACTTTTGGGACCACGCCTCTTACGCATTCCGGAAGGTTTCATGACATACTCCATGGTTTCCGAATCATAATCCAGCATATCCATCTCGAGCTGCTTGAGCGGCGCCTCCGGTAGTTCTCTGACGAAACCAGGCTCTTCCGGCTTGTCTCTCGACCGCCAGTAGATACTCGGCCGCCTGGCGCCCTCTTCATTCTCAATCATCAACTTCCAGTTCTGCAGACTCTTGCATTCGTATCTGCCTTTGTCGTTGATACCCGGACCTCGAAGCTTGATTCGAGCCCGTACGCACGGATGAATGTACTCTCGAGTGTCGATCAGCGGCTCATGTGTCTCCTTGCCATTCGTAGGATCCGTGGCGCAGTATCGCCCTGGCTTGCGCACCTCCATACCTCCGAGCGCATAGACGGCTGACATGCCATCCCATATGCGCCCGAAGGACCACGGTCGCGGTTTGCTTTCGTGCTTTTCGTAGAAGTCCTCTACTTTCTCCCATTCCTCGAAGATGTAGTCCTCGTCGAAATCGATGAACGGCTGGCACTGCGCGACCATCCATGCCAGGCTAATCGTCGCTATCTGCTGATCATCGTAGCCGCCGCCTACGTTCGCATGAGCGCCGGGAAACCAGACTTGTCGTAACGTAGTCGTGTTGCCTTCGAACTTCTCCCAGAGCGTTGGCTGGAACGGGAAGCGACGCTCGTCCAGCGCTAGAGCTTGAAATGCGTACTCAATGCAATTACCCAAGGCCGTATCAAAGAAGGACATTTCCTTCATCTGCGAGCTTTGGAGGCCGAGCCTTGTAAGCCAGCCGATTTTCGGCACGCCCAGTGAGCCTACGGTGTCCCAGACGCCGACGACTTTGATTGTGACGTCCGTTCGTGTCAACCGGCGACGTCGCAGTTGCTCAACGTACCCCGGGTCCATTGCGCTTGGTTTGTTCGGGAATGGTACATCAGGATGCTTGGGATGATAGTCCCTGTCGTGCTGATGCTGCACGTCCCTGTATATCTCCGCGAGGTACGGCTGGCCTTCGCTTGTCAGGACGCCGATTTGGTCGATCAGGCCCGCTATACTTCGTGCTGTATACGCTCCACGAGAGAATCCAAAGATGAATATCTCATCGCCCGGAGTCCAGTTCGTCGACAGAAACTGATAGCCTTCCCGGACAATCTCAGAGATGCCATCGCCGGCGAATCCTTGGAATCTGCTCAACAGGCCGGACCCGCCGCCTACCCCATGATGGTAGTAGACGACTTGGGGCACGCCCTCGTTGCTCATGGGTTGAATGCATCGTGCTATTCGTGTAACGTTGCTAGGAATCTCAAGGGCGCCTTTGAGGTCGCCGTTGTCGGAGTTGAGCCATGTCCCGTCTTCGCAGAGGATGATGCGTTTGTTGGGTTGGGACCCGGGACCTTTGGAGCGGGCTCGACTGCGGCCGGTGTTGGCTCGGCTAGGCTCTGGTGCTGGTAGTGAAAGTCGCGACATGGGCGATATGAGTTCAGCTGTTGGAGAAGTGGATGCTGTGGCTTCGCTCTGGCCAGACTATAGCTGTGTGCATCGTATGCATGTATTTTTGCTGTACTTGTTGTGACTCTTTCGTATAGTATTTCCTTTCCAGCAATACGTATGGATAAGAATAATATTATGGTATAAAACAATTGTGATGCCTGAAGTCGCACGAAGTGTTTCCGAAGCCAACCTCCGCCACCTTCTTTTCCTCCCACCAGCCACTTTGTCCTTCGACGACCTGTTGATGCCCAATGCGCTTTCCAAATGTCAACACCAGCAGACGACAAGGTACCAGACCCAGACGTCATCCTCAATAGGATCAACGTCGCGCATGCTCGGAGTCTGCGACTGCTGCAGTCATGGCTGCCTCCGAAGTCAGAGCAAGACCCAGCGACGCAATCTACTCCTGAGGACGACGACTTCACGTCTATGACCGAGATAGGAGGCTATGGCTCGAAGGCTGCACATGCAGATGATGCTTCAGATGGCTTGATTCCAAGGAGGAAGACGACTTCGCAGGACATGCTGCTGGAACAGATACTGGGCAAGAAGGGCGCGCGGGCGAAGAAGAGGAAAGATGCAGAGAACGCGAGGGACAAAAAAGCAGAAAAGCTTGGGGTGTCAAAGCCGCTCGTCAAGCGACCCGGGCAGGGGCGGAAGATGGATGACGGCAGCGAAGACGATGATGAAGGCGGAAGGTCGAGTGCGTTCGAGTCGCGAAGAGTACGATCGGCGGGCGCCGGCAAGGCAGAGATGGCTGAAGTGCGTGCTGCAATCGCAGGAACCACGGACGTAGATACAACTACTGCTACTGCTACGCCTGGCACGCTGCCTCAGACAGGTGACAACGAGCCTGCTGGAGAGTCTGAGCGTGAGGAGCGGGCTCCGAAGCGAAAGAAGGGAAGCTATCTGGATGAAGTGCTGGCACAGAAGTCTAAGAAGAAAAGCAAGAAGAACAAGCCAAGTGCTGGCGGATGAGAGCGGCATCAACTCGCAAGCTACGCCACACGTCTCGTTCAGGCCATGAAGTGGCATCGGGAGCTGTATCGCGGTTACGTTCAAAATGGAAAGTACCTGCCTCCTCGCCTCACAAGGAAACCTAAGCCGTCCAGCCCTCATCAGCGCGCAGGGAACGAGGTGACAAGTCTACAAACTATCCGATCTGGCTGGATCACAGAACGGGTGAGGACCGAACGTGAGGTCACATACTTTTCACATTCGCTAACCTCCCCACAGTGTACTGGAGTTCAGATGATGTCGTACCAGCGGACGGGACCTGATGCTTACCGTAATGCTCAAAACCATTCGTGCGGATCAATACGGCCAAGTGATGACGTCTGCTGTTAAATCAGAACACCACTTGTTACTCAACAAATCTTCAATCTCATCACTGATAAAGGTACCGAAAATCCTGCCGTGTTGCTCAGGTCGGCCCTGACTTCTATACACTTCGTGCTTTATCTCGGGTCTCTTCACGGCACCGCACACGCCTCGAAGAGTGAAATCTTCGGATCGCTCGGCGTACTCCTTCCCACAAGTTCAGACGGACAACTTATGGTAAGTGCCAAGACAGCAACGATCCAGCCATACGGGTGCTTCCCATATGTCCCTAGGTACCTCACTTTTGCAATTTCGCCTGCACAGCATCACCCTCCCTTTCTTATTGTCCGATTCCTCCAATCCTGGGCCTTATGACGTCGTACATCTCGAGGCACATCGCGGAAGCTGCAAGACTGAGAGGAATATGATTCGTATGCCGCTTGCCGCATGCTCTGAGCTCGTAAAGCTATGACGGGTTTGCTAAAATCGGACGCTTCGTCGAGGGAGGCGTCAAGCAAGTGGGCGGCCACCCCAATAATACCATAGAAGTCCTGTCTATATACCCTGACCAACTCATAGATCTCTCCACCCTCGATCTCCTATCACTTTATCGGTCAACTGCACTCTGTGGGTCAAACCTTCTCCAGCACCCCTCAAGCATCCTTCCGAATTACCACTTCACTACCCCTCTGTTCCAGTGTTGACGGACCCAGGATATGGCTTATCTTGTCAACCAGACTCTGGCTTGCGTTACAGCCGGGAGTCAATTGCACGCACACGTCCGGTGACACTCTAGGGCATCTGTCAAAAGGGCGGCACATCACCTCGCAGAGCTTCAACACTTATTATTGTGGCCACCTCTTATTTCCTGCTGTTGTCCTGATACTCAATCTGCGCAATCACGCGCAATGCTCCGGGAGTTCTTTCGTACTATTCGGGCGATGTATCGCTTGATGGCTTGGAACCTCCTGTTCAGTGTGCTTTTCGCTGCCCTCGGAACCTTTTCAACCGCTTACGGGTTGGCAATTCCTGGATCGACGTTCGGGCAGCCAAACTGTAAGTGCCGTTTCATGAGAGCAGCAAGTGCGAGGCATTGACGATCAGCAGTCTACACGTACTTTGAGCTTGACCAACAAGGCGAGCCCGGATTTTCACGTACTGCGACGTACTTGGCACTGCTCAACGGTGTCAACGCTGCCGGCGTACGTGGGCAGTCTCTTATATTCAATCAACTACTGTGCTGAATCGTGATTAGGCAGTGTTGGGATGCGCCTTTACAGCGTGGTTTGCGGATAAGTATGGAACTCTGCTTGCGTACGCTACTCAATGCTTCTAAACTATGCTGCAGGAAAGGACGAAAGTTGACCATCCTCATCGGAGGCGCCGTACTCGCCGCTGGCGGTGCTCTCAATGCTGGCTCGTTGAGCATCACGCAATTCGTCGTCGGCAGGGCCATCGCAGGCATAGGCAGCAGGATGCTCGCTGCTGTCGTGCCAATCTATCAAGGCGAGATCGCTCCTCCTGAGATCCGAGGCGCCATGATGGGCACCACTGGCGTGATGTACGCCTGCGGCTACGCGGCGGCCGGGTGGTTGGGCTTCGGATGCTGGCATATCTCTGCTACATCGCCACACGCGGATGCTGCTTGGTAAGCATGTTTTCAAGCACACCGTGGGATGTTCGCTGATCAGAACAGGCGTGGCCCACTGGCTTTCCAATGTGTAACACCATTGATACTCTGCATTGCCGGCGTATGGTTCATCCCGGAATCGCCGCGGTGGTTCTTAAGTCAGGGGAAGCGAAACCAAGCCCTGCAAAACTTCATACATCTTCGCGCTCTGAGCGATGATCCGGATCATGTCCGAGTGAAAGCGGAATTCATTTTGCTGGAGCAGTAAGTCGGTAGCCATGTTGGAGATGTCGTCTATTGTACTAACCATGGATGCGTTTTGGTAGACAATACGAGGCAGATCGAGGACTATCGCGGCGCGGTCGCTTCGAAATATTCAAAGGCAAAGCGAACGGACGAAGACTAGCCATCACCGCACTCACGATGTTTGGCAGTCAGTTCCTGGGTGTATACGTTATCGCGGGCTACGGTCCCGTCATTTACGGCAAACTGCGACTGAAGGGACATATGCCGCTACTGTTGAATGCCTGCTGGGCCACGCTTTGCATTCCTGGGAATCTCATAAGTGCAGCCATCGTGAGCTTTCATAATATCTCCTTCTTGGGACCCAGCTGACTGTCCTTCAAGGTTGACAGAGTCGGGCGAACAACTCTTCTCGTGTTTGGTAGCACTGCCTGCTTAGTATGCCTCATCTTCGAGTGTGCACTGACTGTGCAGTACCTCGATTCCGAAAATCGGAGTGGTCGAATCGCTGCAGCGAGCTTTCTCTGGGTATACGTTGTTTTCTGGAGTTTGTGCGTGGACGGAACTCAATTCACCTACGTTTCTGAGGTCAGTTCATTGGTGTACATTCGAGTGCCATGTTGTGGAGGACTTCATTTGGCTCACACTCAGCAGATCTGGCCGAACCATCTACGTGCTCAAGGCACTTCGTGGGCACTCGCTTGCTTCTTTGTGGGATCCGTAATCACTTCAGTGGCTCTTCCTATCGCTATGGAGCACATAAAAGGGCTGTTCGTATCTCACAATATCCTGCGAAGAACATTCAAGCTGACCTCTTTCCACCAGGGCTTACAACATCTTGATCGTCCCATCCTTCGTCTACATAATCTTCATCATCGTCCTGGTAAGCATGTTTCAGACTAGTAGTCTGAGAAGTCACTGACCCTTCCCTTCTACTGTTATAGTTCCCAGAGACCAGAGGGCTCAGTCTCGAAGAAATCAGCACTTTGTTCGACGACACGAAGACGATCGGCAAATATCTTTGGAACAAAATGAGAGGTACTACGACAAGTGAGACATCCAACGACGAGGGTCGCAGCGAGCATGACACAGAGGAGTCTGCCCACAAGCCTTCGGAGGACAGCATTGAGATGTCGGAGTATGAGAGCATACGGAGCGAATTGCGCGATGGCTATATTGTCGTTGATCCTTCCAAAGCAACGATGAGGTAGGGGTGGTCGAAGAGGGTACTTCTACCGGATTCTGCTTGCCGAGTACATAGGCGCAGGCTCCCATACGTCTTGAGGCAAGGCAAGGTTCGGCCGCTGTAGGGGGTTTTGCAGTGGGATGGCATGAGGGCCGGCTTGAGGTATTCTAGCTGTACGTTGGGTGTTCTTGAATGGCAGTGTATGTTCGAAAGAAGCCCCGCTGTGGGTAGTGATAGCAACATGATTGTGAGAATAATGAGGTCGAGCTCTTTGTGTCTAGCCATACGATTCGGCATCATGGTGGCCACATCCTCACATGCCATCGGCCTCGCTCACATGCCATCGGCCTCGCTCCCGATGGCCTGATGCCAACATCCAAGATTTGCCACTTAACACACCCTTCTTATATCTGCACCTGCGGCATCTTGCAGCTTCCCAAACACGAAAGACCGTCACGCTTCCCTTGCAAGCAAAATTCGCCATTTTCAGGTGCAACGATAGGCTGACAACACTCGTACGAGCGCAGCCCTGCATGGAGCGCCCCCGAGTTCAACGGCTGCGGCTGACTTTGGGAAGTCCTGTCAGGGTGGTCTAACCTATATCAGCCTCGTGCAGCAGTGCAGCAGTTCTATTCTTGGGAATACGCCCGTCGACGAAGGATGCCGGGGATGCAAAGCCACACCAAGTTGGTGTAAGCGGCCCTCCATGTCGCAGTAATCTACAAGGTAGGAGAGCCCTTCTCTTCTTTCCTTCCACCTGACATACCCTGCTCCGCACTTTCGGTTTCGCTGTGTATGGGCAAGAGACGGTAAGATGTTGAAGTCGAGACTATCAATATGGCTACTGTCGCTGTTGTGTGGACTGGCATTGGCTCAAGGAGGGGATTTCTCGAACGGCATAGGCCCCATCGGCAACACCGACACTGCTACAACCACATCAAAGACCACGGCCACGACAGCGACGACCACGAAGAATACTGGGAACAGTCAGGCGTCAACAACGAAGTCCGACGGTTCCAATGTACAAGCGCAGAAGACTGATGAGTCGGCTGTAACGACAAGCACTGAGGCTGTAGTCAACGTTGGTGGAGGAGGACAGGCCACGCCCGCCGTGTCGTCTACGGCAACACCAACAGCTGCTACATCGACCTCAACGCTGAACGCAGGCGCAACTCTGCCGTCTACCCAGTCCCCAACAATAGCAGCGGACGCCTCCAACAATGGAGGATCGAACAACACGATGACAGTTGGGCTCGGCGTTGGCTTGGGCGTGGGCATTCCCCTCATTGCCGGAGCAGCTGCCCTTATTTTCTTCCTCCGCCGACGGCGCTCGAATCGCAACTACCGGTCTAGCGGTACATCAGCAGCTCATCTCCGTGAACAACCAGCCCTGGCATCTGGTGCTCCAGCATTGGCAGGAATGTCAGAAATGGGACGCTCGCCGTCGAAGTACTCGATACCGCGTACGCCCTCCCAGCACTCGCTCGTCGCGATGCCAGAGCCACCTATGGAGCCCGCAGTCATGCCAGCTCCCCAGCATTCGGTATCGCGAGAGCCGTCACGGCACTCAGCGGCGCCAAGCTATCATCAACGACAGAGTCTGAGCTATCCGGAACGAGAGAACCTGATGCCCATACTACCGTCCTACGAGGACGCACCGTCACCGATGGAGGAGCATGGCCGTGGCGACATCTCACCCGTCTCGCCCATATCGCCTGCCGGAAGCAGGCCCCCTTCACCATTACACGATCATGAGCGATGACATTGATGTCTTGGCGTTTGTTCTGATGGGGCCATATCGAATGTTGGCCTCTTTGATAGCGTTCCGCGATATAATGAAATGTTCGTATCCGTATTTCTTCTATTCTTCTCAGCTTCCCAGAATAGCATATACCCCAAATTCACCCCGCGTACGTCACTGTACCTTGCAGTAGCTTGAAGTTTGGAGAGAGTTGGCAGCAACGTCAACAGAGCCATTGACATTCTACATTGGCGAGAACCAGTGCTCGACAACAGCCAGCTTTTGCTCCGCAAGTAGCAAGACATAATTGAGGCACTCCGTCATGGCTGAAGCAGCTGCTGGTATGCTGCGGGGAGTCGAGCATATGTGAGGCTTACCCACTGTCCACGAGAACCACTCAATGGGATCATAGCTGATCTCAGGCTTCTTCATCAAGGATAGGGGATGCAGTAACAGCAGCGAAAGGCCTCTACGACCCTACGCTGTCCCTCAAAGCTACTCTCAAGCCACTCACATCGGTCGATGTACGGCTCGCGGAACACTCGATATCTCTCGTCAAAGGCAGGGCATACTTGTTTGGCGGAAAGACGGCAGATGGAGACTTAGCGCTGGCAAGCAATGATGTACATATTGTGATACTGCCGTCCTCTGGTGTGGAGGCGATGGACTACAAGAAAATTGAGGCCACCAGCGACAGCCCTCCTGCGAGATACGGGCACTGTGCCGCGGTCATCGAGGAGAGGATATATGTCTTTGGCGGATGTGCTGGAGACAGTCAACCGCTTGATGAGAGTGGTAGGGTGTGGGTGTTCGATACTGCTTCGAACAAGTGGTCACACTTCGATCCAGACTCGAAGAACGAACGACCAACTCCAAGATCTCACGGTGCAGCTGTGGCAAGCGAGCATCCGAGACCCTCACGACAGAATAAGGCCGACCAGGACGCAATGCCGCAACAGCCGCCAGACCCTGAGACGACGATGCCAGACATCCCAGACACGGACACTTATGGGACTTTTGTCGTGCAAGGTGGGCAAGGCAAAGACAAGCAGGCATTGAACGATGTATGGACGTTCGACATCTCTTCGAGAACATGGAGGGCGTTCCCAGATTATCCACCTCCCACTTCATCTCACCCGAGTTTGGCTATGGTCAGTAATCGCTTGTATACGTTCTCAGCAGGCCAAACGAGCTACCTAGACATCACGCAGAGTTCCTTCGACGACTTTAGCGGCAAGGGTGAGCTCGGATTGGCACCTCTTGGACCTTGGGACTCTCTACCACCTACTTCTAGCTCACCAGACAAAGCACATCCTGGCGAGCGGACAGCTGCTGCGTTGGTACCGGTCACGACTGGCCAAGGCCGGAACTACCTTCTCCTACTTGGTGGAGGGTCGCAGTCTAATGAGACACTCGAGGACATCTGGACGCTGCAGCTGAAACCCGAGGGAATGACCACAGCGAGCTTTCAAGATGCTGCAAGCATGGCTTTCAAGAAGGCCACGAACGAGGCGCAATGGGACGAAGTGAGATATCAAAATGCCGAGGGCGTCGACATCCAAGAGGGACAGGCAGGGAGAGGTATTGGGTTGAGGATAGGTGTAGCGGCGGCAAGAGGGGGTGAAGTTGATGGAGCGAGTGTGGTTCTTTGGGGAGGCATGGGAGCTGATGGGAAGGCGAGAGGAGACGGATTGATGATCACTGTGGAATGAGTTCCCTATTGAACGAGCATGCTTCTCAGCTGTGATCATGTTCGTGGTCATGCCGCAAGTTTTCCGAAGTCAGAAGACCTGGCACAGCAAACATGAGTGAGTAGACTGGCACGGCTCCAGGCAATCTCTCGTACAAAACCCTACTTGCTGCAGGCCCAACACCATCAATAGCCCTTCTGAAACGCTAGTTTTGCGACGCCCCAAAATCATAAGCACCGGCTTCCTTAGGCTGCCATTCCTCTAGGATGAAGAGCAATCTCGAACTCGTTAGCGACTGTGACGAGTAAGTCTAATGAAATCACGCTAGTCGAGTAGTACTCACAGAACAACTGACAAGCTCCCGTACACGGCAGAAGCGACCTCTACCTTCTACACCTTTAAGCTTGAAGGCTATGGGGATGTCGTGTTTGGTCACATGCTGAAGAGAAGCGTCGACTTGTTCAGCTGGCCGGCATATTGGTCCATTGACCACAGGAACCAAAGTGTCACTCTATCAGGCCGGAATTTAGAGGAACGCAATCAACGCGTCAACTCTACACTCCTCGCAGAGAAAGATAAGGACACCTTCCAAATTCTGCGCAAATGGACAAAGGAGGTGTTCCCGGTCTACGGACCGAATCGCGAGCTGGTGCTGAGCATTGAGAGAGCAGCATGCCCCCTATTCGGCGTTATCACGTATGGCGTCCAACTTTTGGCGTACCACGGAGCCGGTAACAATATCCGTATCTGGATCTCCAAACGGGCTATGAGCAAGAGCACATTTCCAGGACTGTTGGACAGCACTGTCGGCGGCAGTATTCCCACTGGGGAGACGCCCACGGAATGCTTGGTGCGCGAGGCAGCAGAAGAGGCCAATTTCCCACCGAACCTGACGAAGGATTTGGCTCGAGCCTGTGGCACGCTCAGCTACGTCAACATCGCCGACGAGAGGGGAGGTGGCGAGACGGGTCTTATCTGCCCAGAGGTGCAATACTCTACGAGATGCGTTTGCCGCACTGGGCCATCCCAACTCCAGGCGACCTCAATGAAGTCGAGGCGATCACACTCATGAGCGTCGAAGAGCTGAAGAATGCACTGGCGAAAGGTGAATTCACGCCTGCCAATGGTTGCGTAGTGCTTGAGTTTTTCATCCGCCATGGCGTCCTCACCCCGGAGAACGAGTCGGATTATATGGAGATTGTTGCTCGTCTGCACCGAAAGCATATATACCCAACGGCGTAGACACAGACGGCAGTCCTTGATCTGCTGACGTCTGAGGAGTTATATAGGAACGTTGAGTCAAGGGGAAGTCGTTACTGGTAGTGGAACCTGAGCACACATAACGTAGCTCTAGTCCGTACTCGGATATGGACTGTTCCCAAGTCCGCAAGCCAGATTCACTCATCTGTCCGATGCCCGAACAATCAGTCATACTAGTCACTGTCGCTGTCAGATTGCTCACGCTTGCGCAGGTTCTGACGCTCCTCCTGGATTATCCGTTGGAAACTTTTGAGGACATCCACAGCACGTTCCTCGTTGACATAGATCTGTTGCGCCTCTCTCAATGCCTCTTCCGCTTTGTTCAGGAAATGTCGGCATGCAGCTATGTTCTCCTCTGGTCCGTCCTCTTCGTTAGCGCCGCTGAGTGCGAGATATGCCTTTATCTTGTAGTAAGGCGGCAATGCAGGTTCTCTTGCGAAGCGGCCGAGAGTCCCAGTTATTTGACCTGAGAAGTCACTGCCAGCCAGTGCCTATGCCTCTCTCATCAGCGTGAGTCTGTACATCAGGCAGGAATGCCTGCCTCCTGGAACTTCAATTCGAAGCAGTCCCGCGCATCCTGGATAGTCGGCTTCGGGTCTTGCTGATCTCGATCCACGGCAGTAGATGATGACATCTTTGTACTGTTGAGAGGTTTGATGGACCTGTAGGTATGTAAGAGTGCTGTTTGAGGCATATGTTGCGCTTTCGGACCGGTTCTATGTTCACCCGGCCTCTACCAATGCCGAAGGCCGTTGCCGGCGACATCACCTCGCAGAGCCGCCGGATCGCAACTCCCGTACCTTTTGAGAACACAATACCAACCCGATATATTCCCTTGACCTTGTATGTGTAGGTCTTGTACAGCTTCATGTTCCTGTAATTTGTTGTTTCATTGCTGTATTGCTATACCCTTTCCTTACTCATACTCATCGCTCAATTGCTCTCTCTGGTCGATAACCTTGTAGTCGAAAAGTATACCCGCATTGCATGCACATAGCAAACATGGCAGGCTTTATACAAAAAGGCACGAAGAACATACTCCAAAAGCAACCCCACGACATCGTCTTTCTCTCCGCCCTCCGAACACCCGTGACAAGAGCGAGGAAGGGTGGTTTCAAGGACGCATACGACCACGAACTACTCTCTCATGTCCTCAAAGCTACTCTCGCCGCCAATCCGAACCTCGACCCTAGCAAGATCCAAGATGTACAAATCGGCACAGTACTATCAGAGCTGGGCGGTAGCAAAGCAGGCAGGATGGCTGCCATCCACGCCGGCATCCCCGAAACTGCAGCTTTCCAGACCGTGAATCGAGCCTGTTCGAGCGGTTTGAGTGCTGTTACAGGCGTCGCGCACGCGATCGCGCTCGGGCAGATCGACATCGGCATTGGTGGCGGAATGGAGAGCATGACCAGGAATTACGGATCGAGAGCTATACCTACGCAGCTCTGGCAGGAGCTGAAAGACTCGCCTTCGAAAGACGCGAGAGATTGTATTATGAGCATGGGTATCACAGCGGAGAATGTGGCAGAGCGGTATGGGGTTGGCAGGCAGGAGCAGGATGAGTTCGCAGTGAGGAGTCATCAGAAAGCACATAAAGCGCAGCAGGATGGGTTATTTGATAACGAGATTGTCCCTGTAACGACGAGGTCAATTCCAAATCCTGAACATCCGGAGCAAGTGGAGGAGATTACTGTTTCGAAGGATGATGGGATACGACCGAATAGTACAGCGGAAGGGCTGGCGAAGATGAAACCGGCGTTTAAGGCGGATGGCGCGACGACAGCGGCGAATAGTAGTCAGATATCAGACGGCGCAGCGGCTGCTTTGATGATGCGGCGGAGTACAGCGACCGAACTTGGTCTCACGAGCTCGATCATCGGGAAGTGGGCTGGCACGCAGACTGTCGGCTGCAAGCCGGATGAGATGGGTATTGGACCTGCCGTTGCGATCCCAAAACTGCTCGAATATACTGGCGTAAGCAAAGACGATATCGGCATATGGGAGATCAATGAGGCATTTGCGTCGCAAGCCATTTACTGCATCCGGACGTTGGGTATTAATCAAGCGAAGGTGAACCCAAAGGGTGGTGCGATCGCACTGGGACACCCGCTTGGAATGACGGGAGCGAGGCAATTGGCGACGCTTTTGCCAGAGATGGAGAGACAAGGCCAGGAGTTGGGCGTGGTGAGCATGTGCATTGGAACCGGCATGGGTATGGCTAGCTTGATTGTGAGAGAGTAGAAACCCAAGTTTGAAGACAAGCTTATATTCAGACCATATCTTCGTTCTGCTTGGGCACTCTACTCCGGATGTTCTCGTCGATCAGTTGCTCTGCGATAACAGGAAGACTGCCCGTTGGCTCTAATGAGCCTTGCTGCTCCTGCTGACCGAGGTTCCAATGTTCATGCTGCAGCCCTGATGTCGACCCATTCTCTGGCTCACACGCACGAGAATCACAAGCTAGCTTCTCGTCCGGATGCGCCGTCCATCCGCCTTCCGCCCTGTCTTCTTGCTTCTGTGGCCACAGAATGTCCTTCACTACCACTGCACGGATCATCATGGCGAAGACGGCAAACCATCCGATGATGAGAAGGCAAGACATCACGCAGCCCAAGACTCTGATGGGATGGTTATCAAGTGCGTGGCCTATCGCAAAGGTTGCGGTGGTGAGTGCTGTGAGAAGCGTCAGCATGCAATGAGACCCGTTCGCGGAGTCGAGAGCTTACCAGTATTTGGGAAAATGAACGAATACCAAGTCATGGCAAATGTCATCCGCCCATCTCTCACACACGACCAGTGCGCTCCCACCGACACAATGAAGAACCACCACGCCAGTCCCCATAACCAGAGCCCGAACCACGCAGAGCCGATCTTCCCTATCTGGCCAGCAAGGTAACCATTATCCTAGAGAACAGAAAGGGAAAGCGTTAGCAGGTGTCCCAGGAATTTTGCAAGAGCGGAGAAGATCCCAGAGCGCAGCACAGAGCTCGATCGTGTCTCGGAGAATCCTTTTACCTATCAGCGCTTACCATGAAATTATCTGGGACCACACGAGGCAGAACCTGTCCCATGCTCGTCACTCCTGCAATCGTGAAGCCAGACGGACCGACGCTAATAAACATTCCGGGCCGTAGGCTCTCGCGTGGGAGCTTCTGCGTCATTAGGCGGTAGATGAAGGAGGCGTAGATCATGAGTGAGACGAGAAAACCTATGCCTTGGAAGACCCAGCCCGCGACTATGACGCCCATGGCACGGTCGCCGGCGAGGTGGGCGGAAAGCTCGCCGGCGTAGGGGCCGACGATGAGGAGTGGATAGGCCGGGAAGATCCAGACGGGGGTCATTTCGTCGATTGTGTAGGTTTGGGTGGACCACATGACGAGGTCTGCGTCGACTCTCAGCGATAGTTTGCAATGACCGGGAGGGAATGAACTTACAGATGCCGCAACTAAAGGCAACCGCCAGCGCACAGTAGACCCAGAACAGGACGTACATCGTCTCGAGCAACCAGCTACCAGTTTTACCCCAGGTAGTACCGTACTGGGTGATGTTGATGAGGATGGTTCCAAGACTGATCAGCCACGCCGGGACAAACAGACTCTCTGTCGGATGGGTGATCGATGCCAGAAAAGTAGACGGGTAAGTTCGAAACCGAAGGGAGATCATGGTGACGTTGAATATGAACAGGCATATGTTGAAGAGGAAGTAAGCCACGCCGATGGCGTAGAGGCCAGGGAAGCGATAGGGCACTGTCGAGGTGTGAGCGATCGTCTCATGAAGTCTGGCCTGACGACTGCAGTACCTTGATAGAGCACATTCGCGACACCTCCCGTGGCCATCTGCTTATCGTTAATCTTCGCTCTCTGGGGACGAGAGGGTCCACATACGGTCATTGTGAACCATGTCCACGTGAAATGCCTGATCCTCATCCGGAAGCCTAGGTAATGGACATGCTGCTGCATCTTCGTCGTGATGCTACCACGACTCAATGGCCGTGGAACGATACTGTGATGTTTCTTCCGGTTCAATGGCTGTCGTGAGGAGGGACTTGAGGAAGAAGACTCGTGTGATCCTCTCGAGTCGGGCTCGTCGAGGTGTGCTCTCGGCACTGTATGCAAGTGTAAGTTGGTGATTAATGGCAGCACGCCGTATGGTGGACTGACTTACCTTCGAGATGCTCTGTTTTGAGCGACCTCATTGTACGGCTAGTTCAACAATCTTTCCGGATGGTAAGCATGACAGATCTTGTTTGCCCGTTTAGTGGTCGACAAGCACATTGGCTTGAGATGTAGTTACTGTGTCGGTCATGGCCACGACAGACCATTGCGAAGCACGAAGCCATTTGCAGTCGAAACTTCCGATGCTATCTATGCCGTTTGATCCGCGGAAGCAGAGTCGAAAAAAGAGTTTCCGCGACTCCGTCAAGATCGCCAACAAAACGTGGGTTCCCCACCCTTTAACAGCTCGCCACGAAGCTTACTTCAACTGCCATTGTCGGAAGGAACGGAAGTGAATGCAAGGAAATGTAGGTAGATATCATCATGAAATGCAATGCTGCCGTCGATTGCTACGTCCCTATCTGCGATGCAGTAGCAAGTTGAACCCGAGGTACCCATGTTCGATGCGCTGAAATCGCTCACCCATCATATTCACCATACCGAACGCCCAACGCCACAGTGATTCCATCGCGTCCCATTGACCCTCGCCATAATTCCACACCCCTTCTCTCATGCTCCGTGCCCACCGCTGCCTGCGCCATGCTCACAAAGAAGGAAGAAAATGTTCATACTCACCAGAAGGGCAGCGCGCGACGCTCACCAGAAACTGCACCACCCAATGTAATGCTGGCACAGATTCTCCAAATTCGTCGCCTCACTCAACAACTTCTCCACCTGCGCATTCACCTCCAGCTCCTGCTCCTTCTTGAAATCCCGCCCCGTCAGCTTCTCCTTCACCCGACTCAGCACCTGCAACGCCCGCGCGTTCTTGACTTCAACCTCCACGGGATCAGGGCCAGCGCCATTGATCTGTGCGCTGCCCCGAGCGCGAGGCCGGTACGAACTCCCTGGCCGCTCAGCCGAAGCGTTCGGGTCAGTGCCGAAACCCATGACAGACGCTCTGCGCCCACCGTCCGGCTGAGCCGTTGGCGCCCCCATGATCGAAGCCCTCCGATCAGATGGGAAAGAGGGTTCAGGCGGGGATTCGCGGTTACCCAGCCGCCAGGTCAAGAGCGGGTCGTGAATAAACGCCTCCAGCACCGCCATCAGCGACTCCTTGTTCGTCCTCAGCAGCCGCATAACATGCTCGCAAGTCGTCCTGAAGCTGCCCTCAATATTGCTAACCTCCATCGCGAAAGTCAACATCCGTGTCAAGCGGAACGGAACACGCTCGGGGTACTTCTCGCGATGCATCGCTACTTCGAAGCAATCGCCGAAATCGATGTGGATGATCTTGCCGGTGATGCGATCAAGCATTAGATTCGAAGGGTGTCGATCACCGAGACCCAAAATGTAGCCGACCATCGACATCACCCCGAGCGAGCGGGTATAATTCGTCCGCCGATCGAGCCAGGACTCCGAGCTCTTGCTCTTCAGCCAAAGTACGCGGTAGAGGTCCTGGCCCGTGGTGTTATCAAGCGCGTAGCCGAATACCTCTACCTTCTGCATCAGAGTCAGGTTGTCGTAGTCGGGCGCCATCTGGAGCATGATGCGGTGTTCGATGTTGAGGAGGATTTTGCGGCTTTCGCGGTATTCGCGGATGAGGACGTGGAGGGTGTCGCTGTTGGCTACGAAGCTTAGGAGTCCGGATTGGGTGGATAGAGGGGTGGCGGCGAAGCGTTGGATATTGAGGTGGCGTTTGAGACATTCGGGGTCTGTGGCGAGGAGCGTGTTGACCAGACCGAACAGCTGCATCACGCGCTCGTCTTGCCGGATGTCTTCGTGGCCTTTGAGGACGTACTCATACTTCAGCCCATCGCTGCCGCGCATCGCGAGCTTCCTGGGTCGTTGCTTCGACGAAATGACAGACGCCACAGGATCGAACGACACGATCCGCACAACAGGCTTGCCGCTCACATAAGTCCCCGGCAACGCCAGATCCAGATCATGCGCCTCCTTCAGCTTCGGCGAAACATACTGCAGCTCCAACGTCATAAGCTGCGGCAACTGCCTCGCGATGCGCTTGAAGACCCCATAGTACAGATCCCACGCCTGATTGAGATCTCCAATCTCCTTCGTAGTCTTGTACGCCTCACACCAATCTTTCGCTTCGCTGAGGTCGCGGCCGAAACTCTGGATGAACGATATTTCTCGCAGAGTATCGGGCCCCTTTCTAAGCAACTCGTGTAGTGGTTCGAGAGTCTCCAGCATGCCTAGGATGTTCTGGTCCCCGAAGTACAGGCGTGACGCCTCTTCGAGACCTTCGTGCCATTGCTCGTGCCAGAGAACTGCTATCCTGATGAGTTCATGGCTGACCAGCCCGGCTTGCTCGACGAGGTTCGGGCTGTGTTGGCGCATGGCTTCCATCACGCGGGCTGCGGCGCGTGAGCGGGTGCTGACGTCTGATTTCATTGATACTGTAAGAGGGTAGACGAGGGGTTGTGGGTGTGCGCGGCCGACGTCGACTAGGAGGTTGTGGATCGCTTCGCGGACCATCCTGTTCGGTTGGTTGATTCTAGCAATTAGTTGGGGGATGACTTCCAGCCAGGTATCGACCGAGACTGTTGAGATGCCTTGCGTGACACAGTGCGTGACTTCTTGGTGCGAGCCGTGCGCGAACCATAGTGTAAGTAGCCGCAGCGTATCCTGCAATGAGCTGGCTGACGAAAGTGCGATCGATTTGAAGAAGCCCTTCACAGCCGGTACCACATGATCGTGGACGATATGCGGTGGCACATCTGCAGACTCTCGCGCAGCATCCGAGGCTAGCGAAGTAACGACCTCGAAATTCGCCAGAGCCCAAGCGTGCCACGCCTTGTACCAATTCTCATTGTACCGCGTGGCAGAGAAGTACGACTGCAGCACATCTTGCACATGATCAGACTGCCAGTCGCCATCATGCTGCTGAGCCTGCCAATCCCCCTGCTTCAGGTAACAGCGTGCGAGCAGCACCCTATCCTGGTCCAGAATGGCTTTGTCGATAGTCGAGACTTGTCCTTGCGCTGTCCCGAATGGCGCATTTGCCACGTGAAGGCCATTGACACCATTCACACCGTGACGCAACCCGTTCACACCATTCGATATCGAGACCCCATTGGCAACCATATTTCCGCGCGCCTCGAACGTAGCCTTAAGCTTCCCTGTAAAGTCCCGCAAGCAGTTCACAGCAGTCTCCCGCTCGCCTTTACTCCACATATACTTGAAAATAGCATATTGAACCGGATGCGGGGCAGTCGGCAACAGCGCAATGCTTTCCTCAGACACAATATTCCCTGACCCACCAAGCAGCGAGTTCAGACTCTTCTCCGCGAGCCCAGTGCGACCAGCTTTCCTGCAGATTGAAGCGAACTTGATATACATCTCCGTATCCTCGATCGGTGACACCACCAGCGCGCGGACTTTCAGCATGCGTTGCCAGACTTCGACATTCCGCTGACAGCCTTTGAGACGTTTGGTCCAGGTCACACGCATGCGGGCTTGCTTCTCTTTGTCGGACAGGTTTTGCTTGTAGGTGATGATTTCTTCTAGCTCGGCCAGCATTTGTACGCGCACGATAACGCTGTATGCTCTGGTGTACGATTCGCCGAGTAGAGCGCTGAGCTCCGTGTCGAGTCCATCGCGGACTTTGGTGATATGCGCGTGCGCCTCATCGAAGCTGCTCCGATGGATTGCCAGAATGGCGCCAAAGAACGATCGATCCGGTGACTGCGGCTTCATCACACTCAAGTAATCGTCCATCAGCTCCCACTGACCCATCCCCCACGCAGCGGCTGCAGCAAGCGGAGCGATATGCTTCCTCTGATCAGTCGATGCGCTAGACCACTTGTCCTGAGAAATCGCGCTCAAAGTATCCCACTCGCCCAGAGCGTGCAGACATCTCATCTTGCCCATGATGACTTCGAATCCAGCGCGCTCGCCTTCCTCTCGCTCGCGTCTGTTATACGCGACGAGGGCTTCGTCCCAGCGCTGGAGCTTCTCGAACCATGTCTCTTTCAGATCGACGTCGTTGTAGCCTTGTGCTTTACGCAGGATGCCGAAGGCAGCGTCTGTTTGTTGCAGTTGGTTGTTGATGCTGATGAGGGCTTCAACGGCACTTGCGTTCTGCTCTGCGTTGAATTCCAGCTCTTTGTAGTGCAATGCTTTCGCGAACGCGTGGCATTTGCCGGCGTACATGCCTAGAGTGCGGACGTCGATTGGTAGAGCTTTGTCGTCGTGCTCCATGAACTCTGCCAAGTTGAGCAGGATTTGCAATATCTCCGGTGGTATGCTCGGTGATGTCAATGCGACTTCGATAGACCGCACGAGCTCTTCCTGGTACTGGTCGTAAAGCTCAGTCCAGCAGCTAACGAAAGCAGAGTTGAAGAGTGTCCGCGCCAGAGGAGGGTAGACGGAAGCGAGCGGCGTGCAAGCTCGGAGTGCTTGTTGGGGAGACTCTTTCAACAGTTCGACGGAGAACCTCCTCATCCACTCCTGCCAATCCTCGCGGGTAGACTTCTGGCTCGCTTCCCACGCATTCTTCAAATGCTGCTGATTGACAGCCAGCTTCTTCGTCGCAATATCAGCTGGGTACTGGTCGTCGTCTTCCTCGCCGTATCGCTCGTTCGGACTCAAGTCCTGCGGCAGCGGTTCACTTCTTTTCAGCTTATTGATGATCATTGTATAATGCGGAAAGTTGATGCGTTGCTGTAACAGGATCTTGTCGATAGTGGGCACGAAGTGCAAGTAGTCAGGTCCAAGCTGGAACACCAGGGCAGAAAGTGTCTCCATCGCCGATTGCTTCAGAGCATTGTCGCCACCAACCAGTATGCGCGACAAAGGATGGATGATCTTGGCTGCGAACTCAGAGATGTTCACCTGCCTGGAGAGCTTTCCGATCGTCTCTATCGCCGCTTTGCGAACGTCGCGGTGATGGTGGCGGTCCGTATCGAACATGCGGACGATGACTGGAATGATGAGATGCATGTATTCCTCCGCGCTCGAGCCGAAGACCAAGAAGGCGTGCAATACTCTTGAGCAAGCTGCTCGTCCTGCCTCCGATTTCGTGTCGGCATCCAGAACACCCAGCATCAAAGGCAAGACCGATGCGAGATAGACCTTGAACTCGCCCTCCAGACTCTTCGAGATGCTCTCGATCAAGCTGAGAATCGTAGCTTGCAATTGCGTTGACGTATGCCAATGCTCTGTGACTGCATCCAGGATGACATGCAGATGTGGCCGGATGTGCATCCGCACAATCTTCACCAGCAGACTAAGCTGGCTGAAGTAGCCTTCCAGGCGTCCTTCAGGAGCATCTTTGAGTACACTGACAATACCAGGTACCACAGTGCTGAGAAACGGAACGCACTTCATGCCCATGGTTGCATAGATGTTCATAACAGCTTCCACGACGGCCGAATAGTACTGCTTGTTCGTGTCGTCCTTGAGCATGTTCATGAGTGTGTTGATCACAACGGTGGGGTAGTACTCCTCATTGCTTGGTGTGATGCCTTTCATGATTAGAGTCACGTCAGACTCGGCTTCAGCTTCCGCACGCAGGTTTGTCTCGGGTGATTCCTCAACGACCTGTTGATGCTTGTACGGGTCTAGAGCACCCAGAATACCCATCAGTCGGATGGTCTCACGGCGAAGCTCGCCTGGCTGTTCATGCTTGACGATGTTGACCAATATCGTCAGCAACTCTGGATGGTCGATGTACGGGTCGATAACATAGCCGCAATTGCTTGCTATCTGAGCGAGCGTGGAGAGAGCAGCTTCACGCTTCTTGGGAGAGCCGAGATCTTGCAAGCTTCGGATGATGATCTTCATGAGCTCGGGAATGTATTTGATCATCTCATCGCCGCCGACCGAAGCCAGATCGCCGAGCGCCCGAAGTGTTGTGGCCGCTACATCTGCGTTGGGATCTTCGGTCTTGGGTAGGATGACGGTGACCATCGGACCGACGTATGGCTTGATTAGCTTGTTGCTAGCGTGGACAAGATCGCTAATGAGTTGTGCAGACTCTCGCTTGTTGTTCGGGCTATTCGAATATTCGATCTCGGTCAAGAGCTGAATGAGCACTTTGCGGAGCGAAGGGAAGACGTATGCCGGATTGACGCCAGTAAGGCGTCCGATGATGCTCATGGCGGCCTGTCGAATGGTAAACTTTTCATCGTTGAGTGCCAGGAACAGAGTTCGGACGTTCTCAGCTTTGGCAAGGTGGCGATCGAAGCGGGTGTCGAGTGACGCCAGGACTGTGTATCGAATGTCTGGTATTGGATCCGCAACGCCGACAGTAAGCAGCTTCTCGATCACGTCTGCGACGACTTGTATAGCGTGGTGACTGGTCTGGTAGACAATGGGATCTTTGACAAAGAGCTGACAACATGTCAACGCAGCTGCTTTTCGGATGATGGGATCATCGTCTTCCACGTATCGTATGGCAACGTCTCGAACGAACTCGTTTAGTATGTGGCCGGAGAAGTCGAATGATCCGAGGGTGTGGAGGGCAAGTGCGATCTCTTGCTCCTTGTGGTCGTGGTGCTGAGGATCACGCTGATCACGGACGTCCTTTGTGAAGATAGGAGGCAGACCCTTGCCGTGTGTTGGATGACCAAGGGTCTGAAATGGCTGCCCACACAGTGTCCTACTCAACAAATCAAGTAGCTTCTCCTGGACGGTCGACTTGACAGGTGGTATATAGTGAGCCATATCGACAAGTGCTTGAGTGAGTGCATCCGACAAGCCGCACGCGAAGATGGGGTCGAGGAGGGCCTCCATGTACTTGCTCAGGGTCTGTCCGACGGCTATGGAGATCATGCTAATGCACTCAAAGATTGGCGCCTCATCAGAAGTCTTAGTTCGATTCTTTGGCGACAATGCTTCCCGGATGTGGAGTAGGATAGTGTCGAGGTAGGGAGCGATCTGCGACCCAACAGCATGTGCTATCTTTCCGATGGCGACGAATGCCATATTGCGTTGTTTGGGATCCTTGAGTAGGACGTGTAGATGTTGCATAGAACGAGCAAGATAGTTGTGGCAAAAGTCCTTCGGCGCGTACATCGCCAGTATCGGAACCAGTTCCACGATTGTCCTCCTGATCGTTGGGTCTCTGTGTTCACGGTACTGCTGATTGAGTACGCGCTCGCATGCGTCTCGGTAAGGTTTGCCGTGCATGAACATTCCCCCTTGGGTCAGGAGCTCTTTGTAGACCAGTAATGAGCCGTGGACACACTCGACAGTATTCCTCCTGAAGCCATCTTGTGCGGAGTCGAGCATTCGACTGAGACATGCTTGTCGCTGTGCCGCGTCTCGTGCTGAAAGGATCTTGAAGCATTCCCTGACAGTCTCTGCCGCCGTCTCCCGGATCAAGACTTTCGGATCTCTCAAGCCTTCCCATACGCTAACCAGAATGCCAGGAATATACGGATAGAGCAACGTCGAACTGTGTCGAGCCAGCTCTTTCAGCATCAAGACCGCGGCGAATCTGCGGTTCTCGTTCCGCTCCGAGGTGAGCCATTCGAGGGTGTTCTTAACCTCCGCCTCGACCAGCTCGGCCGTCAGAGCTCCTCCAGGTGTGGCAAGGCGACCTAGGCACTTCGCTGCCACAACCATAGCAGCATTGTCGTTTCCCTCGAGGATCCTCTTCACATAGTTGCTGAACCTGGTGACCTTTTGAGCTGCATCGTCTCCTCGGAAATCGATCAAGGCGTTGAGAGCATGAAGTCCGCCAATTCTCTCGTGGGTATCGTTGCCAGTGAGGATGAGCGAGGCCATGCGGGTGTTGACGCTGGTGTAGTATTTGTGGAAGTCGCCTGGTTGCAGCTCGCGGAAGGCCGCGTTGACCTGCTCTCCGAGTTTTGTAGCGGCATGTTGGCGAGTGGTGTCGGACCGGGCTCTGAGCTCGGTGAAGAGAGCATCCAGCACATCGTAGTACGCTTGCGTGCTCGCCATGGCGGCTTGAGTGACCTTGATGGGACGATCGTTCAAGTAGTGCTTGTGTAGCCGGTGTCGTCTTCGTCCTCATCAGCTTCCACCATCTTCATCTGTCGTCACAGTTCACTTTCCTTCACTGTTGGAGGCCGTCGGGGGAGCTTAAGTGAACCGCCAACGCCTCGGATGCTTAAGCTTTGACGATCGGGTAGATCTGGTGGGGCCGTCTTGGACGCTAGTCCAGATCGATTGCCGCGGACGCTGACCTCGAGCATTGAACAGCTCTCACCTGACAAATTGGTACGTTTCAACGCTCCACGATGGAGGAGAAGGAGACGCCAAAGGAGTTCCCGGACGTCAGTCAGAAGCTTTCAGCACCCAAAAAGCTGTCCGCGTTCGAGAAAGAGAGACAAGCAGCACAAGCAAAGCAACAGCGTGCAGAAGCAGAGAACGCGGCAGCTCTCAAGGCGTTCGAGAACTCGTTCGCAGGTGGAGACGACGACGATGATGGCTTCAACACATCCCCTGGAAACAGAGGCCCTCCATCCGGACCGCGAGGATCTGGCATGGGCTACGGCTCAGCAGGACGATATGGCATGCCTCCGGGAGGACCTCGAGGTGGGCCTGGCAGTCTTGGACCTCCGCCCAGTCTGAAGAGGAAAAGAGCACTGGACGAGATGCGGGAGGCTCAAGAAGCAAAGCGAGAGGAGGAGGAACTGCTTCACTACAGCGGAGTGAAGAAGGAGGATCGGGACAGTCCTCGTGCAGACTTTCGGGACGAGGAACAAGAGATCGATGCACCGCGGCCAACCATTCAGCTGTCTTCGCTACCACCTGATATGTCTGGCGATGGAGTCAAATTCCTACTGAAGGACCATCTCAAGGTTCACAGTGTCCGATTTCTTCCGCCTGCAGCGCCAGGCATGGAGACGAAGCGTACATTGTCTGCTATCGCAACACTAGCTTCGGAAGTTTCCAGCTCACAAATCGACGTTGCACTTGGTGCGCTCAAGCAGAAGTACCTCGGCCGTGGCTTTTATCTATCATGCTCCAGACATCTCTCTTCGGCTGCCTCTCATCCATTGCTATCGTCCACCACTGCGGCAACTTCTTCTGAACCATTTGGAGCAGAGAGGCCACGGGAGCAGTCCTCCATGCGCAACGCACCACCTCCAAGGGACCATCGAGGCTTCGCACCACCAGAATCGTATCACACGTCAATGGGCCCCGGACAGCGTGGCCCTGGTCGAGCCGATGCAGTAGTCTCTGTTCGGCCAGCTTCCGACATTGAGGCTGTCAAAGCTATACACACCGTCGTCGACCGATTACTACTTGAGCCCGATCCGGCACGAGCACTACAGATCGAAGCGTCGCTGATGTCGCTTCCCGAGGTCCAACGCGATGAGCGGTTCGCGTTCCTGTACGATTCGCAGAGTACAGCCGGCATCTACTACCGCTTCCTGCTCTGGGCGCCGGACGATCCCGATGATGGTGTGAGGGATGACAAACGACGAGACCTTACTATCGAACGCATACACGACGACGTCGCCATCGAATGGCACCCACCCTACGCCCAAGTCCAATTCCCAGACCTAAAGTCCCTCGAACAAGTCGTCACAGAACTCGACTACATGTCCAGCGACGAAGAAAGCGACGACGAAGGCGGCGAACGCCAATTCAACTCCGCCCGCGACGGCGACCCCCTAAGCGACGGCAACGAGCGAAAACACCTCATGCCCCTCCAACGAGCTCGCTTCGTCCACCTCCTCTCCCGCCTCCCCACCTCCAACGCCCGGCTTCGCAAAGGCGACGTAGCACGGATCACGAACTTCGCCATCGGCCACGCCGGCGCCGGAGCAGAAGAAATCGTCGATATGCTCCTCCTTAACATTGTCAAACCTTTCTCCTACAGCCTCGCCTCCCGCTACGAAGACGCATCAGACGAACAAGACGAGGAAGACGAGTACTCACCCGACGACGATCTTTCTGCCCTCGACTCCCCGGCCCCACGGCAAGCGCAAAAAGAAAGTAACCGTGACAGTGACCCTTCGAACGCAAAGTTGATCGCCCTCTACATCATCTCCGACATCCTCTCCGCTTCCTCCACCGCTGGCGCGCGCAACGCGTGGAAGTACCGACAACTCTTCGAATCGGGCTTCAAAGCGCAGAAGACGTTTGAGTACCTTGGCAAGTTGGACAAGGAGCTTGCGTGGGGACGCATGAAGGCTGAGCAGTGGAAAAGGAAGGTCGGGGTGGTGTTTGGGATTTGGGAGGGGTGGAGTGTTTTTGGGGGGGAAGTGCAAGAGGGGTTCAAGGCGAGTTTGTTTGAGCCGCCGTTGAGTGAGGAGGAGAAGAGGGTTGTGGTTGAGGAGGCGGAGAGGGAGGAGAGGAGGAAGCAGGAGGAGAAGTTTGCTGGCAAGTTTAAGAAGATTGGTGGTGAGGGGTCACCTGCGGCGTCTGCAAGCCCTGCGCCAGTGGTGGCTGAGAGTGCTGCAGAGGTCGGCCGAGTCACCACGGATGACGTCGATGGTGCGCCGTTAGCTGATGATGTTGACGGAGCACCGATGGAGGATGTGGATGGCGCATCTATGGAAGATCTCGATGGCGCTCCCATGGACGAAGACGTGGACGGTCGTGCTATCGGTGGCTTTGATGGCACCACTGATGCGCCTGCTGCGGTTGCGCAGAAGATGAATGTCAAGGCCGGCACCCCTGCATCCGCAAGCAAACCCGCGAAGTCAGCAGGGCCTAAGAAGCGCATGACCGCAGCGGATATGTTTGGGGATAGCAGTGATGAGGGTTGAATAGCACCTGCCAAACTCGGGACGCATGTGCCGAACAGGCCGTGCGTATGCAGGTCCCACTTTTGTGCATACGTACCTGCATTTGATGATTGAAGTCGGTGAAAGCTGTCGTGTCAACCATAACAAAACTTCCAGCAATTGCAATGCCCTCACTCGAAGACGACCTTTGACTCAGCGCATCAACTTACCAACCAAAACAAACCCCATCCAACACCAAAAATGCCGCCAGCGGGAAAGAGTCTAAGCGATGCCCCACCGCAAAGACGCGACAGCAGAACACCAAGTATCGCCTTACGGGGTCGAGACGCCGCTTTCCTGCAGAATAAGTGCGGTCCAGGCGCAGATGTGAACGAGCTGGGTGAGGTGCTTCGTCGCGGTGCCGATGGCGATGCCTTTGACGCAAAGACTGGGAGGGCTGCGCTCGCGATGGCCTGCAGGCTGGGGCTTGGCAGTGTTGCGCAGAGGCTGGTGGAGTATGGTGCGGATCCCGATAAGCCGGATTCGAGGGGCTGGTTGCCTGTTGAGGAGGCTGCGTTTTATGGGCATATGGGGCTTGTGAGGTTGCTGGAGGGGAGGACGACGGTTGGTAAAGGGGTGGGGGAGGGTGCGAAGCTGCGTGCCGGTTCGACCGCAGAGGCAGGACGAGGCTTCAAAGATCATGTGCCGTGGTTGAGGGATCAGCATCTGCCGGCTGGAGGAAGCCATCTCTGGATCAGTCTTGGGAGCAACGATGCTACTAAGGACACTCACACCAAACCGATCACTTTCACCGACACCAGCCTCGACACCGCGGAAAATCAAGCTGGCTCTTGTCTCTCTCTCCACGTGCAGGAGAAGCAGGCGATGACTTATACCACCGCTCTCCCCATGCTGGGCTCCAACGTAAACGAGCCACGGTACTTTCCAATCCACGACATCAGCAAAGTCCAGCTCAAATGGACGCTTGTCAAGACAGAGCTCAATGGCCGGCGACGGCTTGCCGGCAGCAGTCTTGTTCTGCTGGGTGAACTCAACGCTCGCACCAGTCCACTGAAGGAGAGCCTTGTTCGAGATTTCACGGTTGCGATTCAAGATCCTTCTACATTTGAGTGCATCGCCAAGCTCACCTTTAGCATTTTCTCCACCACGCCTTACGCTGCTGCACGACCTTCGTTGGTACCGCGCGCCTGGGACTTCGGTAATGGTATTGGAGGTCATCGAGGTTCCGGAAAGAATATCATCAGTTCGAAGAGGCTGCAGATTGGCGAGAACAGCCTGCAGTCGTTCACATCAGCCATAAACCACGGTGCTTCGTTTCTCGAATTCGATGTGCAACTGACTTCGGATCTTGTACCCGTCATCTACCACGATCTGCTCGTCAGCGAGACTGGCACAGATGCACCGATGCATACCCTAACATTCGAGCAATTCCAACAACTCAGCAAATTCCAAGGTCCACGACCACCACGAAAGCTAGCCCGGTCGAACTCGCTGCATTCGGCAGACCACGGCTACTTGGACGATCTATCCGAACGCATGACGAAGACCAATTTCCACAGTATCAACGGCTTCAAATCCAACACCCGTGGCAACTTCATCCAGGAAAGCTGCTGTACCCTCGAAGAACTTCTGAAGACCGTCCCACCCCACATAAACCTCAACATCGAGCTAAAGTACCCAATGCTCTTCGAAGCCAGCGAATGGGACATGGAGCCTCTAGCCATCAAAACCGACATCTTCGTTGACACCATCCTCAGCAAAGTGTACGAGCACGCGCCAGAACGAACTATTGTCTTCTCGTCCTTCAGCCCAGAAATATGTATCGCTCTCTCAGCCAAGCAGCGTACATGGCCGGTGTTCTTCCTCAGCAAGACGTCGGTTGAGTGCACGCCGCTGGTCAAGTGTCCGCGGTTGATTGAGTATATCAAGTCGACTGGCCTGGGGATCATGTCGTTTGGGTTGCTGAACAGTGAGCCGCAGTGTGTGAAGGTGCAGTTCGAGGGTGGGATTGATGGGGTGATTACGGATAGCGTGAGGGCGACTGCGCAGCTGAGCAATCTCCCGGTTGCTTCGTCTGAGGCTGGGAGAGTCTACCCGTGAGCTGGGGACTACGGATGAGCATACAGTAAGTAAAATCATCTCGAAAAGGATTTTCCACCATCAAGGTGCACTCTCGCCACGTCTGGCTCCGTTGTCCGTGCTTGATACACTTTCCGACTGGGGACCGTCCGAGGCTAAGCGCTCCTGCAACGAGCCCCTGTTGCCCACGACAGTTTCTGCGGAACTTGAGTGCCGTAGCGAAGCATCGTGTCACAACCTTCTCACTTTCGCCGGCAAGCACAGGAGGGGAAGAGCGCTCTCCGAGACACGATCGCAGTCCATCATGCACTACGGAGCTCTTAAACTTCTTAAAACGGTGGAGACGTTTGCTGGACGTCTGGCCCTTCCCTTTTGGAGCCGCGACACCCCTCATGTGCAAGGTCACACCAGTTGTGATTGGAAGAGGCAGTCGTCGGACAGGCGAAGCACAGCATACGTCAACCTGGAATTGGCGACCACGTCAGGTGCTGTGCAGCCGGTCTAGCACTCCTGCTGCAGCGGGCCGAGGATCGACATTTGGGTGGTCAAGGGTTCCGGGACTATCACTTAGCACTGTAGACCTACATTGACTCGACAGAGGAGCAAGGTGCGTACACTAAAGCACGAGATGCCGTTGTGGGGATTTAGTGAGCTCTATGCTGTAGCTCTATGTCCGTGGAACGAGTACCAGACACAACACCTGAAGCGACATCCGCGATAGCCAGGCACCGGAACCTGCTCAGCAAGCTGGTCTAAAGTGAAGAGCAGATGGGCTAGCAAGAGTCTCCAACTCGCAAGCGAATGGTGGAAGGTCTCAGAGCGACGCACATTGATCGATGCCAATTGGAGACCCTTCCACCCACCACGTTGACGGCAGCCGTTCACACGCTAGTAGGGCATCACATGCGTCCAGAGATCGGATCGTCCGAGATCTTGCATACCACAGCGCATTGGGACGCACCACGCACCAAAATTTCAAAGTCCAAAGTGCAAAGTCTAAAGTCCAAAGTCCAAAATCAAGAGCCAAAAATCGAAAGCAGAAAGTTGAAACCCAAAGTACGGACTGACCTGCGTACCTTATAAGGTAGACCTTCCTTGCTTTCTTCGCATTCAACCTTCAGGGCCTGACTCCTCAAGCCATGCCTGCTGGCCCACGAGTCTGCCTAACTCCCCGTTTCACGAGTCATTTCCGCGAACGATACAACCTACCGAGCCTTCTGCCCGAGCCACCTTGAGACGGCACCCTGTTCCCGGTCACGTTGGTACCACGCCATCATACCAGACCGAGCTGTTACGACAAGCACTATGGAGTACTGCCCGGGGTGCTACCACACTGGCGACGGATTCGCATCTCAATGTGCTGCCTTTCGCCCGGGCCGATCAAGTCTGCGGTCGAGTTCAAGCGGGAGTCGGTCCTCGCCAAGATTCACATCAAAGCATGTGGTGTTACCATCTCTCAGTTTTACATGATATGCTGACCCATCCTCGATAATGTAGGGACCATGGGTCCTTCATACACCTAGAGAGTGATGCCGAAGGCTGGAGCGCACTGGAATATAGTACAAGCCTCCCACCGGCTCATCTCGCGGGATGGGCAGAGCCAGACTCGTTCGCAAATACCCATGGGAGGGCTTCACACGACTCTCAGCCGGTTCCCAGCATACCCGATCCGCCAGGCACAGTCAGAAGGTGAGTAAAGTGCGCTTCATTTACACTACTTATCGTAGCATGTAAAGCCTTCCCACAGCGACGAACGTTGTAGGACAACCACGGTCCGTGCCAGGGGGGTACGCTTCAATACTGCGACTGCGCATACTATTGAAGCATGTCTAAGCTGCGAAATACCTTCGTAGCAGCGGCGCAAGCTACGAGAGCCTGTGCCTTAAGCTGTGGGCCTAACATGGCGTACTCTGCAGACTCCATTTACGCTTCCCAGTGAGACGCATATCACGACTCAGTGAGCTAATGGTCTGGGATACAGGTCGGTCTCGAACACAACTTCGATACGCTACGGCCCTCCCGTATGGACGTCTCGAGGGGCTGGCCAGAACCCGACAGCTTCTCATGCAGCCCACTACGACATTTCCCCGGCGTCCTCGTCGACATTATCCTCCTACGGGGTAGCTCTTCTTAATGACGTTGCTCTGAATATTCGGCACACTCAACAACCAACCGCTACAAGCGACCTGTGGCTGCCGTGTCCTGGCCTGGGCCTGATGCCACTAGCCATTCGCTTCCAGGGTGTGGAAGATGTGATAGCGAATGTGAACAAGAAATTTGGCAACGAGGCGAGCCCTGAATGTGCACAAACTCACGAGACAGAATCGGCACCAGATGCCGCCGAGAGCGCTATAACGAAAGAGCTTGCGTCTTTGCTAATCTCTGGACAGACCGACGCAGCACCAGTTGGAGATCACATCTTCGCCACGTTGGTCCCGTCGCATGTCGACGGTATTGAGGCCGGATTACCCATGTCACCAGCTACAAAATCAAACGCAGGTTTACCACATAATCTTGACACTTCTGGCAGGTGCCGCGAAGACCGTGGTCGCCACAACAGGGACCCAAGAGTGCGCAGCGGTAGCCAACTGTCAGGGCGTAGCCTTTTGGAAGCCAATGGAAAAAGCAATAGCACTCCGAGGATTTACTCGGCACGGGCATCACACAACGGAGGGAAAGGCATCTTCCCGTGCGTGTATCTGAATTTTTCGGATCCCAATCCAAGCGGAAGCCCGACCAACACTTGTCGCAAGAAGCACCAATACATCTCGCACCTGAAGTAAGCCAATCTACCAGAATCTGTTCCGCGGTTCGTTTGAGCTGACGTGAACAAGTGAGCATCACGCGCGTAAAGCTCAAGGCTTCATATATTGCACCACATGCTTCGCAAGATTCGCTACTACTATCAAACGAGATGCTCATACGCCCTCCTGCGACCGCACATTATGTGTTACCGATCTCTGTCCTAACAAAGGAACCTTTCCCGACGCACAGGACGCACCGTGTTACCATAGCGACACGAAGGGACACAGGAACTCGCAACGTATGATCTGGAACCAGCTCTTTCGAATGGTTAATCCTGGTCGACAGCCACCACGGCTATCGCCGCCAGGCAATGGCGAATATGTCGATCTAACCATTGAGATTTCAGTCACTCCCACGACCGAGCCCCGTCCGAAGACATCTTCAAGACGTCGGATCCTGCGGGTCAATACGCGTTTGACTGCGTGGGTTAAGGCACGTCGCAGGGAGGCATTTAATGCCGTGGCTATCAGCCCATTGAGTGCGGCAGAACCTCCGAGTAGTCTGTCGGTCCTGGAAGCACTGGCAACGTATACAGGAATGGCGTTGCAAAACGTTCGCAGCAATACTATGCCAGATTTGGAGCGCCAACAGGCTGCGGCCTACCTCGATCGGCTAGATTCCAACGTTTTCAGCATGCGCGAAACGTTGTTTCCTTCTGGCGATGGAAGTCCATCTGAATTCGAGAACTCCGTGGCGACAGATGGCCATGTTGAAGCTCCAGCGCTAGAGACGTGTGCCCACCTTCCGACTCAAGCTACTGCTTGTCCTGTCCTCACACCGGACTCTTCGGACTTGGCTACTCATACGCCTTCAGTGATTGCACCGGAGGGCCTCAATCAGATACTCTCATCGACGTATAGTCACGAAAGCTCGTTCATGCTGGACAACAATTCGGATGCTCTCGACGTCGCGCACGATGGTTCCGATTGGAACATCCCACTGGGAAGCATCGAAGCCGCTGCAACACAAGCAGGTCTTTCTCGACCTACACCAGGCATTGCAGATGCTTTCATTTACTCGCGAAGCACTGCCTTCGATGCGAGTGCAAACAATGCTGTCGCTACCGCCGACGTGAACTTCGCGTGGGAGATGCAGGAGAATCTCATCGATTCAGCGTACTGGAGCACTGCTGGTTCACGTGGACAGACTAACGATTACGAGTTTTCTTGATTGACATGGCGAATTTCCTTTATGATATGCTGGCGTCTGTTATGAGATGATGATGCTACGATAATGCCAATTTCGGTCACAATCAATTGGAACACAATGGCGCATCACTTCCACCTCGGCCTCTGCGCACGCTTCATGTCGATCGATTTTTTGAAAAGCCATGAGCCTACTCGGTGATGAGCAGGATGTAGGTACTGTCTCTGTATGCACCAGATCATTAGAAGGTTCGCTCACCTGGCGCACGGCCTCACCTGGCGCACGATTTTAAGCTTTTATCTACCCTCGATAACTCTTAGATTACGCTAATTATAAGCTTTAAAAAACCTCTAGCTAGATTTATAAGTATTATTAGGCTAATATTATAATCTTAAATTAGTATATTATATTATATAGCGTTAGTTATAATAGATTTAAATAAAGTTATTAAATATTTAAACTATTAATCACTTAATAGCTATTAGTACTTATACCTTAAAAATTGAAATTAAGTTAGATTTTAGTATATACTTTAAGATTATAAGATAATAATATATAATACTATCTATTATTATAAATAAATAAGCTAATAAAGTTAATACTTATTTTAATCTTTTTATAAGGCTAATAACTATAACTATATTAAGCTTTTA
>JAABUL010000931.1_pt1 | contig 59420 bp, 95 predicted proteins | sample 5559151 | NCBI WGS metagenome assembly JAABUL01 (sample SAMN10711876, study PRJNA513368) | rock metagenome | isolation source: Antarctica rocks | place: Antarctica: Victoria Land, Pudding Butte sud
GCGCGCGCGCGCGGGGCCCGGCCCCGGCCCCGGCCCCGTCGACCAGTGCATCATTTTGAAACCACTCGTAACCCTGCAGGCGGAGCAAGCCAGCAGCAGTGCTGCCAACCCCGTTCCCACGCCCACCAGAGCTTCGGGCACCATCCTTGGACCGCAGCTCATGCAGCCGGTGGGACCTACATCGTGTTTCCGCAGCAGCTTGTGTCTGCCCTCTTTGCTTGCGACACAACTGGTTGCTGCCGCGCGTTCGCCGGGTGTGGAGCTGCACAGCCGAGAGTGAAATCTGTTGGACAACTGGACTCTTTTGACCCTGAGCATGTGATCTGTACGCAGGGCGCCAAGCTGCGCCACTTTCACAGCAGGTCGCACAGTGCAGAGAGCGTCTCCACATTCCCCGATGGCAGCGGCGCCATGATGGCGGCGGTGAGACCTGTGGCTCGCCCTCCCTGGTTGCCTGCTGGTCAAGTCTATTGCAGTCTGCGAGAAGGAGCAGCGCCAGTAGCAGCAGCAGATCGACGCTTGTCGTCGTTTGCATCAAAATGCGCCGCTCTGTAGCGGCGCTGGTTGGTGCCCACCCCCAACCGCTGAGAGCGCTCCTGTCAGGAGAGCCACCGCTGAAGTGACGCTGCCTGCACCGCATGCGCAGGTTTCGCCCTTTGCGCGGCAAATTGGCGGCGGCGCCAGACCGGCAGTGGCGACGGACGCGGAGGAGGACGATATCCCGGAGGGGTATGTCTCAGATGGCGCGGCCGATGCAAAGCGCAGGCCGCACAGCAGTTCACCGGGCTTGCCCCAGCTACGGTGCGCTCTTAAACCCCAAATGCACGCACCCCTGGCAGGCTCCTTCCTTGCACTCGGTCGCCAAGCGGCGCGGCAGAAAGCAATGCAGCAGCCAAGTTGCATCCTCGCTGTTTGCGTGCGTGCCCAGAAGCAAACCGATGCAATGCTGGGCGGCCGCTGCAGGGTGTGCATTCAATACCTGCACGCAGAGGATGTCTTTTTACTGCTGCGCCTTTGATCCATCGATTCGCTGATCCGCTCTTGACATGGTTTCTGTTCTCGCGGCAGCTGGACGCCAGCTGTCCCGGCAGCAACAGCGCCGGCGGCGCCGTTGCCGGTGACACTGCGGCTCGCCGACGACGAGCAGGCAGCGGCGGCAGAGACGCCGAATGGCGGCAGGCGCGAGCGCCGCGGCACCGGCTTCCACTCGCGCACCGCCAGCCTGTTCGGCGAGGACTTTGCTGCCGCCGACTTTGCGACGCCGCTCAAGCTGCCGCCGCCAGCGACGCCGACCGCCGCAGGCGCCACCGAGCCCAGCGGGGGCGCCTCCTACAGACAGGACGTCAATGGGCCCCGATCGCTGCGGCGAGCCTCCAGCGGGGCGAACGGTGCGGTGCCCGCTGTCAACGGCCGCCAGCCGCACTGCGGAAGCCAGGCTGGTGCCGCAAATGGATGCAGAACCCCGAGAGCAGCCCCGCCGGCCATTCCGGATGAGTCGCCGCCGCCGCAGTCGCCGGAGCAGCAGCAGGCGCTCCGACGCAGAGGTGGACCTGCGGCAAAGGCGGCGTTGGCGGCCAGCGAGGACCTCAGTCTCTCCCAGCTCGGCGCAGCGGCTCTGCAGCAGGACAATCAGCGCACCTCCGCCGCCACGCAGCAGCCGCAGCCGCAGGCTGGGTCACGGCAGCCAGACGCAGAGCCCTAAACCCTAAACCCTAAACCCCGCCTGCCCCGGCGGCAGGCGCAGACCAGCCCGCAGCAGCGGCGCCGGCAGTAGACGCCAGCTCGGGCATGAGCCGGCGGCGGAGGGGCCATGCGGCGGCGGCGGCGTCGCCGCAACGAGGGCCGCCTCTGCCGGGCGCCGGCGGCGGCGGCAGGACGCCCAATGCAGCAAAATGCGCTGCGGCAGCGGCATCCCCCACTGCAAAGTGCAGCCCGCGGCAGCATTTAAACTGAGTGGAACAGGGCTGCTGCATCGCTTTCAGCGGCGGGCCTTGTAACGCTTCAGACGCAAGGCAGCGTTGGCCCACATTTCTGGAGCTGCCTGCTCGAGCAGGTGGCCAGCCTTCAAAGTCCGAGAGATCGGACGGCCATGCCACACTGATGAGGCCTGACAAAGCTAGCTGACTTCCGTTGCGAGGTCACCACCTGCTGTATCTAGCAGGGCTCTCGCGTGCGATCTTCCCAGGGGAAACTTTAGAACAACATGCCTGTACACTGTCGTGCAAAGCCATTGGTCTCTGATCGAAAACATTTCGAAGTATTCCATCCATGATCCACACTGACACTTATCTGGACAGATGCCACTTCTCTCGAGAACGTATCGAGAATCTGAGAAGTGTCCGCCTGCGCCCATGAACATGCCGGACGGCGTCCTTCGCCGTGCTCAGAGCAGCTACTTCGTGCCAAAGCTGCGGCGGCTACCGACCCTTGGAGTCTCGGCAGCACGCACTCCTTGTCAAGGCGTTGCTGCATTTGCGATCATGCCGTTCGCAGGCCAGGACGTATGCACGTACCAGCGCTTCTTCTGGAAAATGACAGGAGGCGTTTCCTGGAGCTTGGTGCCTACGTCGGGTTTAGGGTTTAGGGCCATGCATGCCTCCATGACTGCGGGGATGCCTCATGGATTGCTGCCGCCGCGCCTGCAAATCTGGAGTGAGCCACAACCCCGAGGCATTGAAGCAGGTTTGCCAGACTTGTACACGCTCATGTATGAGCGCTTTCTGAAATGGACGGTGCGCGCCGCTGTCAGCCATGCGCCGCCGCCATTGCTGCAAGCATGCCACCGGCTCAATACGTTGTCATCGTTTCTGACCAACATAAGCGGCAGGATCTGCTGCGTGTGAAAAAAGAATTCCTGACCCTAGGCATTGCATCTACACAGGGCGTGCTCATCGAGCCGGGCGCCGCATGCTTTCAGCGATCGGCCAGGGTCGCGAGATCGCGGGTGGCCATCTGCTCACAGCGCAGCGAAGCGCATCTGGCGGACAACGTCGATGACGGCGCCGTGTGGGAGTTCACGTCTCCGGCGAGTGCATTGGCACCCTGGCATTGGCACCCTGGCATTAACACTTGCGTGCCGCTCGGGTGAGGTCTGGAGCCCTGCTCATCTGCAGCCACGCTGCTGCCACTCTGGAAGCGCTGCGCTGACGAGCTTAAGGTTTAGGGTTTAGGGTTTAGAAGCTTCCTGCCGCTGCAGGTTGACACCGGCGCACATGCAGACCAGGCGCATGAGATCATCAATTGGGTGTTTCTCTGACCTGCTGCAGAAATCAACGATCGCGGTGACGCTCTGCGGGAGCTGCGCATCAGCCGCGTCAACTTCATGTCCCTGAATGTCGAGGGAGGCGAGCTGGAGGCCCATCGGACCCTGGACTCTGCGCAGGTGCCGGGGAGCGCCCTCCTCATGCTTGCTGCGCCGCTCGTCCCTGATTCGCTGCTCATGTTGGCACAGCTCCTGGCCGGCCTGCCGGAAGTTTCCTCATGCATGCTGGCGCGCCTCTGCATGCGGTACCAGCATGCGGTACCAGCATGCTTTCCTCATGCCCCGCGGCTGAGGGCGTCTGTCCCGCCGACACGCAGGTCACAGTGGATGTGCTGGCGCTTGAGGCATGGCCCGACGACGATCTGAGGTGCAAGCAGACGACTGCTCTACTACAGCGCAATGGCCTGGAGCTCTGTGCCGAGGAGATGCGGCAAAACCCTGCAGACGCACGCCGCGCACCGTAGTCGACCTGTCCTCCATCACTGTCAACAGGTTTGCACGGCAAACCGTTGACGTTCGTTGGTGGACATAGAGCCACAGCTGGGAACACAAAGTTTGTGCGGCAAGGTTTCGAAGCGTCTGCAGCACCGCACGAAGAGGCATGACTGTGGTGCTCTGCCGAGGACAGCGGTTGCAAAACACCGGCACTCACTAGCGGGTGAGACTGTGGACCATGTGCAGTGAAAGCTGCTCATTTTGAATTTTGCGTTCCTATCTGTTGATACCCAAACATTTGAAGGCACGTCTGCTTGCCAACCCCCACGTCGCTGCAGGAACATGCAGTGAGCCAATGGAAATGATTGGCAGCAATACGTCAGAGTCCAGTTCTGGCGCCTTTTCCCAGTGCAGCAAGCACTGAATTTCGACCGGCATTGCTGTACCCGGCTTCTGCACAAAGAAACCACTGCCACAGTGCACGAGCATCATCTGAGGCACTAACACTTGGCACCTCTAGGAGGAGTTACCAGAAGTGCAGCATGAGAACACGGAATCGAGGAGTGCGGCGCACATTGGTGGTAGGTTTACCGAGTAACATTACAAACTCTTGGCAGTACCAAACTTTGGGTGCAAACTGGATATTAAGTGGTCAAGCACACCCCCGCGGTCAAGCACACAGTCCATCACCGTCAATCTCAAAATCAATGGAGGGTCTGCATTGAGCCCAAAGAATGTGCGACCCGGACCTCTGTTGCTGCCGTCACCACAGGTGCTGCCGGCTGCTGCTGCTGCTGCTGCTGCATTGCCGGCGCAGCTGCGGGTGCTCCCTGACGCAAGCGTGAAATGCGAGAGGCGGATTCACGTTTCACTTGGGCACTGTTTGTCGGATTGTGGGAAGTGCGAACACGCTCAGAAGTTGCCCTTGGAGGCGGTGAGCTCGGCCAGGTCGACCACCCGCTGGCTGTAGCCCCACTCGTTGTCGTACCACGCAACAACCTTGACCATGTCGTCGCCTGCGCCATGGGGAAGCCACGCGATTTCTCGGCTTGGACTGGAGCAGCTCAAAGCAGTTCAAGTCACAGCAGTCAAGCGCCGCTTTATCACCCGAATGGCAGCAGCGGCGAGGCGTCATCAGGCGGGATGGCGGCACGCCTGCTCGAGGCTCGCAGCAAGACAGCAGAAAGGGTTCCAGAAGCTGCATCAGGACAGGGAGGCGGGCCCTAAACCCTAAACCCTACATTGAGGTAAGGGCGCGCACCCATGACCATGGTGAGGGAGGCATCGATGGAGGTGGACACATCCGAGCACCGGAAGTCAACCGACACCAGCGGCTCATCGACGACGGCCAGGTAGCCTGCGGCATGAAGGCACAGGGTGTGAGACGATCTTTCAGTACAGTCTTTTACTTTTGGGGGCCCAGTGACACAAGCGGCTCGCCGAAAGCGGCTAAAGCGGCTCGCCCTAAACCCTAGTAGCCTGCGGCGAAGAAGGTTTCGCATTTCGAACGGTAGAACAGCAGGGGACGCGCGGCAGGAGTGTACCGCAATGAGTGCACAAGGCAGAGGCCGTCCACAAGGGCACACAATGCTTGCTCTTGGGTTTAGGGTTTAGGGTTTGGTTGTCTGGTTGTCCGAGCGAAGGAGCCAGAAGCCAGCTACGCCTGCAGTCAGGCGCTGCTGGTGTGCGAGGTAATCAGTGCTGCAGTTGCACAGCGCTGCGGCAGCTGGTGAAAGTCACGCGCCCTTTGAGGGGCCGCGGGCGGCCTCGCGGAAGGCCTCGTTGACCTCCTCGGCAAAGGTCTTCTTCTCCACTTGCAGCACCAGGTCCACGACCGACACGTTGGGCGTCGGCACACGCAGTGCGATGCCTGCAGGGTTTCGGCAGGGTGAGATCTCAGCAGCAGCAGCAGCAGCAGCAGCAGCAGCAGCAGCAGCAGCAGCAGCAGCAGCAGCAGCAGCAGCGGCAGCGGCGGCGGCGGCAATCGAGGTTAGGTTGCCGATGCTGTGTTTGCACGAGGCTGAATCAGTCCACGGTTTGGGAGCTGCCAGATTCGATGCAGGAACAGCATGGCAGACTGCAGCAAGACACGACACGACAGGCCTAGCGCAGTCGAGCATGCGCCTGCAGCACCCGCACGACTTGTGCGACACCCTGTGTCTGCACGGCATGCGAGAAGGAACTGCACACCGTTGAGCTTGCCCTTGAGCTGGGGCAGCACCAGCGCGACGGCCTTGGCGGCGCCGGTGGTGGTGGGCACGATGTTCAGCGCGGCGGCGCGCGCGCGCCGCAGGTCGCGGTGTGACGCGTCCAGCAGCCGCTGGTCGCCGGTGTAGCTGTGCGTGGTCGTCATCATCGCCTTCACGATGCCGAAGCGCTGGTCCAGCACCTGCATGGCGGCAATGTCCAGGGTCTAGAGGGTTGCGTCTCAACGGGCAGCCGCATCAGACGTGGAGGCACGGCAGAGGCACGCTGCGCCGCCATCACGGACGAGGATGCGGCCAAAGCGCATGGCGAAGGTGAGAGGCATTCACACCTGTTGGCAGATGTGCTTCAACAACTGGCGTGCTTCGGCAATACGCTCAGCTGTTGATCGGGGAGCAGGTGCACAGAGGCGGGGCACACAGGCGGCGCCGCACCTTCACGAACGGCGCCAGGCAGTTGGTGGTGCAGGAGGCGTTGGACATGATGGAGGCGTTGGGGTCAAAGTCGCCATCGTTCACGCCCATCACGTAGGTGGGGATGTCGTCGCCCTTGGCCGGCGCCGTGATGATGACCTTCTTCGCGCCCGCCTGCACACCTCAGCAAAACACACGCTTCACAATTACGCGCCAATCTGCGATAGGCGCTGCTACTCAGGCTTCCAGCTGCATGTCTGTGTGCAGCTGATCGAGGGGGAAATGCCGGTCGGACAGTCGCTTTTGCATACGGCACATTGTGCTCCAGCACCCACACAACACAAGTCTGCAAGTAGTCATCGGCGGACAGCCATGGATGGAAGCGAGGGGCAGCCCACCTCCAGGTGCTTGCCAGCGCCCTTGGAGTCGACGAACACGCCAGTGCCCTCGATGACGATGTCGATGCCCATCTCCTTCCACGGCAGCTGCAGCGGGTCGCGTGACGACACGATGCGAATGTTCTTGCCGTCGACTGACAGCGTGTTGTCGTCCACGATCTTCACGTTGGCGTTGAACGTGCCCAGCGTGGAGTCGTACTTAAGCAGGTGCGACGCCTGAGCAGCAGGAGGGGCGCTGTGTCGAATTGGCACGTACAGTGAATCGCGCTGCATGGCCGGTCAGAATAGGGTGGGACGGCATGCAGAGGGTGGCTTCACAGGGCCGTTTGGCGCAAGGTAATCATGCGAGTAGAATGTTGGACGTGCAGGAATGGTTGCCCATTCCGGCATGCGTGAACTATTGCAGACTCGTACACCGCGGGTGCCTTGTCCAGCGGCGGCGCGTACCTGCTTGACGCCGCCGGAGTCGTTGATGGCAACAACGTCCAGGAGCGAGTTCTCCCGGCCGTTCCAGCACCGCAGGAAGTTGCGGCCGATGCGGCCGAAGCCGTTGATGGCCACCTTCAGCTTCTGCTGCGAGACCGTCTCCATCTTGGAGGGGCCGGCCTGCGGCGGCATGTTATTCATGTTCATGCACCTTGCAGTGAGAGGTGTCATTGAGCATGACCTGCGGACGGACCAGATCAGCATGCATGCAGAAAGACCGCATTGAAGGGGGCTGCAGCCCGTGCCAGCACACCCGAGCACCTCCCCTGCAACTCTGTGGTCAGATCGCCACCCACAAGCCTACTGCAGATCGGGGTGCCCCGACGCCATGCATGCATCCAGAGACGCATAGAGGGCGAGCTCTTGCACGCCATTGCTGTCATGAACGCCGGCGCACCGATCGCTGCGTGGCGCGCACGGCCTTGTGCTGGAGGGGAGCGACCGCACTGCTGCCCGCCAGGCGCAGGCCCGCGAACTCGCTGCGGCCGGCACGGACCTGCATGAAATACAGTATAGGCTGAGCTGCTGCAGACGTCACCACTGCAGCGCATCGCGATTGCATGCTCACGCCCATCCTCAGCTTGCCTGGCTGCTGGCTGATGCGCGGGCCACGACCGGCGCAGGCGCCATCGGGCGGGCAATGACTGGGGACTGCAGGAGAGCCGCCATCTTTGAGAGGGCCTGCGGTGCTGGCAACGGGTGCAAGTGTGTAACTTGCGCAGAGCGCCTGAGATTGCCACACACTATTGCCTCAGAACTTGTGGATCAGCCGGGTCGAGGGTTGACGAGGTGCAGCGGATTGGGATGGATTGTTTGCCGGCCCCCTGCTCCAGGGTAGCCTAGTATTGTGGTGATTAAGTGTTGAGCGCTTAATCATGTGTACTGGTATCAGGGTTTGACTGGGTGTTTTTGGGTCAATAGCTATGAGCTTTAGTCGGTGCCTGCGATTGCAGTTATTGCCGAGTAGCTTTCCGCACGATCGCCAGCAGCCGTGCGCATGCTGAGATGCATTGGGAGGCTAGTGGGCCAACAGTAGAGCTGCTGGGCGTTTGCAGTCTTCCTTGGTGACGCTTGCCGAAGCTCGCGGGACATGCTCTCCTGCAGGGGCCCAAGGGCCTGCTGCTTGTACCCCCAGATCGGCGGTGCGCCATACTTACAGCCACAGCGTACCGCAGTCTCAGCCAGGACCAGCCCGCAGCTCGCATCCCGACTAAGGAGGCGAACCCAGGCACAGGCACTCAAAGCACGCGGAAGGGCAGTCGTAGTCTCAGCCAGCGGCGCAGAGGGGGACAGCCCCAAGCGTAATCTGGTGTTTGTAACATCAGAGGTCGCCCCCTTTTCGAAAACAGGTGCGCTTGCTGCAGCAGAACTTGCTTGCTTGTACTTTTCGAAAGGCACATGATCTGAAACTGACGGCGCAGCTGTCTCATTGCAGGCGGTCTCGGCGATGTGGTGCGCATATCCGTCACATAGAGGCTTGTATGTGACTCCACTGTGCGAAGGCGACTGTCCATGTTTGCTTTCTCATGTGATCCATGTGGCTCAACCTCACGCCGCGGCGATGGTGTATGCGCAGTGCGGCAGCTTGCCCATCGCCCTGGCGGCGAGGGGCCACAGGGTCATGGTGGTCAGCCCCCAGTACTCCGACTTTGGAGCAGAGCAGAGCGAGGTGCGCAGACAGACGTGTCCCTGCAGCGCCACGCCCTGCTTCTTCCGCCAATTGATCTTTTGTTGTTGTACTGCACTCCAGCAAAATCATCGTGCGCCCATGAAGCCGAACGTACTGCGCTGTCTGACCATTGCTGCCAATCAGCAGGTGAAGATCCCCGCGATGGGCACAGAGGCTGGCCTGACCTTCATTCAGCGGAACAGCGTGGACTTTGTGTTTGTCAGCCACCCGGCGTATATGCGGCAGGGCCTCTATTCCGATACGCACGGTGTCTACGGCGATAACCAGGCACGCAATCGTCTGAAGTGCCCAGTCTGCTGGATGCCGCCGCACGTTTGTGCGCATTGCGTCTTCACTGGTGCTGCTGGAGGCTCAGCGGATGCACCTTCATGGCAGCTGCACGCTGATCACGCAGCCGTCGGCTCTCTGACACCATGGCACCAAACCATCTCAAGCCGCCCGTAGCTACCGCTGGAGCCTTGCACATCAGCGCCCGGACCTGGCTGCTTCTGCGCGCAGTTTCGATTCATGATGCTGTGCTTGGCGGCGCTGGAGGCGCCGCTGCTGCTGCAGCTGAACGGCTCGACTTACGGCGAGGAGTGCGTGTTCGTGGCCAACGACTGGCACGCGGCGCTGACGCCAGTCCTCCTAGCGGCCAAGTACCGCCCGCATGGCGTGTACCGCGACGCGCGCACGATCCTAGCCATCCACAACCTGCGGCATCAGGTGCTGTGCACATGTGTCATGCTGGTCGGCTCAACGTTGCCACCGGACACGTCGGACGTGGCAATCGCCTTGCTCTCTGCACACGAGCGACCGGCAGTCCGCGCAGCCAGGCGCAGCGTCGAGTGCTGGTGCACGGTGAAGGCTCTGTGTAGGGGTTGCGCCGGCCCCTTTGCGCGGCCCCTTTCGGCCCCTTTGCGCAGCCCCTGTGCGTGAGCCCCTCTGCGCGACACCTGTGCGAACGTCACTGACATTTTCAGGCGTTGCTGTCGAACTGTTGCTTGCCCCGCGCTGCAGGGCGTCTTCGCCCCCGGGACATTCCCGGAGCTGGGGCTGCCAGGGGAGTGGTACGGCGCGATGGAGTTTCAGTACCCGCCGCACCTGCGGCAGGGCGCCTACGAGGAGGAGGGCCGCTGCATAAACACCCTCAAGGTGGGGCTATCATGGATTCACTTGATTCTCATTCGGAAGGGCTGCGCGCTGTTTCCTAGTAGTATCGACACCTAGTGATCGGATCCATTCCGCTGACATATGATTGCCGACAAAGCAGCTCTTCTCTGTCGACAGGGCGGCATCGCGACGTGCGACCGGCTGGTGACGGTCAGCCCGGGCTACGCCTCCGAGATCCAGACGGCAGAGGGCGGTTGGGACCTGCACCCGCTGCTGTCTTCCCGCGCCTTCGTGCTGAACGGCATCCTGAACGGCATCGACATGGACGTGTGGAACCCCGAGAAGGACACCTTCATCGAGCACCACTACTCCCTCCGGGACTTCAGCCAGGGCAAGATCGCCAACAAGCATGCGCTGCAGCGCGAGCTGGGCCTCCCTGAGCGCGATGTGCGCTCCTTTGTATCAATTCCCGCGTGACTCCCCCAGCCTGTCACAAGGTCTGCGGCAGCTTCACCTGTCGCAGAGGATCGTTTAGCACAGAATGTCGTGTCCCCTCTGTTCGCCTAAACCCTATATGCACCTGCTACAGGCGGCGCGCTAGCGTCCTTGCGCCCAGCTTGGCTGACCTTGCAGGCACCACGAGCAGCAAGGCAATGCAAGTAGGAAGGTGGCTAGGCTCTCGGCACGAACGACGATGTTCAAACTGTCCCGGGCACACCCCTTCAGGGTCACAAGCAGATTTTCAGAAAGAAGAGGGGTGCTCATGCATGGTCGGGCGGCTGGACTTCCAGGAGGGACGAGGGGCTCGGGTGACCTGTGCAAAGAAATCACTGTGTGAAACATGCGGTTTCCTTGTTGATGAGTACAGGTGCTGATGATCGGCTTCATCGGGCGGCTGGACTACCAAAAGGGGGCAGATCTGGTGCTGGGCATCGCGCCCTGGCTGCTGGCGCAGGATGTGCAGCTGGTGTGCCTCGGCACCGGCGACCCCTCTCTGGAGGTGAGCAGTTGCAGTCCCTGTAGCGCCCGGGTTGCTGGTATACCTAGCCTTCAGCGGCGGGAGCGGCGCCTCCCTTGACACTTCCTCCCCCCCCCCCCCCCCCCCCCGGGGGTCTGCTGGTGCGGGCTGTGTTCCCACACGGAAAACCCTGAAGGCGCTTGTAGCTCTGAAGTGGAGCGGCGGCCAGGCGCAATGTGCAAGAAAAGTGGTAGCGGCCTCGTGAGCCGCAGACGGCGTGGGGCGGTCTGCTTCAAGCACCACCGCTGAAAGCGCCTCCGAAGGGTGGCGGCCACGGGCATGACGCTGCCGGTCCTGCAAGTGTCTTGCCTCTGTGCGTCACTGACCTGGATTGCGCGCCTGCAAACGTGTCTACCGTTGCCCGCAGAACGGCATGCGGTGGCTGGAGAGCACGTACTCGGACCGGGCTCGCGCGTGGGTGGGCTTCAACGAGACAATGTCGCACCGCATCACCGCTGCCGCGGACATCCTGCTCATGCCCTCGCGTTTTGAGCCTTGCGGCCTGAACCAGGCGCGTCTCAGCCTCAGTGCTGTGCTGTCCGTGCCATGCAACACCCTACACTCAAAGCGTCACTCCGCATCGTGCAGCCCATTCACACTGGCGCGGCTGCATGCTGCATGGCGTACAACACCCTGCACTGCAACAAGGCAGCACACCTGCCGGGGAGACAGCATCTCTCATAGCATTTCGCCTGTGCCAACGCCAAGACTGCCTTGCTGAGCTGCTGGTGCCTGCAGCTGTACGCCATGCGGTATGGCATTGTTCCCGTGGCGCACGCGACCGGTGGTCTGAAGGACACAGTGCTTAACTTCGACCCATTTAAGGTGGGTCCCTAAACCCTAAACCCTAACCATGAACCCTTCCATGTTCTTGCCGCATGCTCACGAACTTCTCAGGTGCCTGCAGCATCAGACTGCGGATAGCTTTCGTTGCAAGCGCGGCAGAGCTTGCCTTGCCCTGCAGCTGGTCTGATCATCTAGTGCGCGCAGCGCCAGCCGAGCAGCCGGGGACCGTCTCCGGTGTTGCTGCACTGCCAGTGACTGCCAGTAGTGTTCACAATTCCTGACATCCCCCAGGTGGAGGGCCAGCAAGTGCCCCCACCAGGGTGCCTGCAATTTGTTTGTCGGGACATCAGTTTGGCGGCTGTGTCTTCAGCTGCCTGGCAGGCAGCACCTGAGCGCAGCCGGCTAGCCCAAGTTGCACTGCACCGCTATCTGGTGCACCTCACACACGCATCGATGACTCGTTTGAGCTGACTGTGCGATCCGCTTTTGCTGCAGAGCATGGGCACTGGGTGGACCTTCTCGCCGTGCACGGTGGAGGCGTTCCGGCTAGCGCTGGAGACGGCGATGACGACCTATTGGCAGTACCCGGACGCCTTCAAGGGACTGCAGACCACGGGCATGAAGCGCAACTCCTCCTGGGACGAGGCCGCGAAGGAGTATGAGCAGATATTTGGCTGGGCGCTGGCAGACAAGCCGTACTGCGTGTGAGCGGCGGCGGGCGGGCGTTGGTTGGTTTGGGGGACTGGTGCATCGGTCCTCAGGCATGTTATGTTATTGTGAGCGAGCAGAGCGCGCAGTCCTCTGCGCACAGGTACCCGGGGTGGCCGCAGACAGTGACGCCGCCGTCAGGCAAACACATGATGACAGTTCAGGCACAGCACCTGCAGTGGTCCTGACGCCGCTGCCATGCTGTCACCAGTGACATTCACAGAGCGCACATTGCGATCGGTGGTGCCGGCACAGATCTCCTGCGTACAACAGAAGTTTCTGCGGTACCATCCAACTTGTTGAGGACAATCAGCCTTGCCCCTGCTGCGCTGACTCAGTCACTATTCAGGTTGATGTGTGCGGTATTTTCATGTTTGCATGGATTGATCTGGCTTGGACAGTACGGAGACAGAAATAGACACTGTCTTAGCGCTCACGCCCTCCGCTGTGTCGACAGCGTTTGCACAAGCCACTATCAAGGTTGAGATCAGATGGTTCGGTCGAAGAAAGCAGTGACGCGAAGCGGCCAGCTATGGCTAGCCATAGGACTGTTGTGCGTCGTTGCCACTCTGCACCTGGCAGTGCATGATTACAGCAGGGCGGCTGCAGGCGATCAACGAGGCTTGCACCCTCGACGTCAGCGCCCCAGGTATTGCCAGCAGGTCCTCACAAGTGCCTGGATCATACTGCACTGCTTGATGACACGAGAGCACTAAAACCCAGATTACTGCTGCGGCCTGTGATACCAAGGCGGTGCCTGCAGGGCTGCATATGCGGCGGAGGTTTGGGCCAGCGGAAACCGCTGGGAGCGCAGCAGCTCGCTCGTCAGGTCAGACGCGAGCCTGCTGCAAGGTTTTGTGACTCGCAGCAACGATAGCAACATGTGTTGGCTGCCTGCCGAACAGCTGGCCAGCCAGCGCACTCCAGGCGCAATCAGTCGAAACGCCAACAGCAGGAAGCATCAGCTTTAGGTGCCTGCACGTTGATCCGGCAAGCTGTGCTCAGCTTGGCCTGCCTGCACAGGGCTGTGAAGGCGGGGCTGTCGCAGGAGGAACGGACCAACTTGACGGCACTGTGCGGTCGTTGCCTGTGGCACAGCCTGCAGACGTGTGTACGTGTGCGGGGCATGGGCGAGTCCACCTTTGTAGGTGAGCTGGTTCGTGAGCAGACCAAACACAAAGAGCACGCCGCGCTCTAGCCGACGACCAGCTGGCAATCCTGGGGGTGTTTTGTGCATCGCACACTGTGACGCTGGCGCATCGCATGTGCCCCGGCAGGACCAAGTCTCACCGCGGTACTATTCGTAATAAAAAAATACATTCATGAAACTTTCCACAATTGCCGCAGCAGCGGCAGACTGAGGCTCCCGTGCTTGCATCCCCCGCAGCGACGGGCGACATAGATGACATGTGGCTTCGCGACTCCAGTGTGCAACTGGCGATCTACCTGCCGCGTGTGCGGTCGCACCCGGCACTGCGAGGCGTGTTCGAGGGCATGCTCCGCACCCAGGCCTTCTACATTCTCCAGGTCCCATCTGTGGAAGGCCAAGCAGGGCATCTCAGCCGTGAATCTCGATTCCCAACCACGTCAGCCTGCATGCGTGTGCACGACTGCGACTGCACCTGAAGGTGTGCTTTCATAAGGCATCCCTGGCTGCTGGCGCGCAATCCGCGCAGTGCACACGAAGCCTCAGTCTGGCACCTGGTGGTGACACAGTCTTGCAAGTTGCGCAGGACCCATACGCCAACTCCTTCAAGCCGCGGTGGCGCGGCGTGGCGGATTGGCCGTCAAAGGCGGACCGGGGCACAGGCAAGGGTGGCTGGATAGCTGAGCGCAAGTAAGTACCCTTGCTTTGCCTGACTATTAAACCATAGACCCTAAAACCCACCCTACAACTGCGATGTCATCGGCAGGGCCCACTGGGCTGCCGCTCGGCAGCCATCTTGCAGCCCCTTGCAGCCATCTTGCAGCCCCCTGATGATGCCGCATCAGTTCCACACCGCACGCAGTGAGAGCAGCGCCGGCTGCAGCTGATTGCGATCCGTGTCCGCATGCAAGGCCGAGTAGCCCAGTTCAATTACTTTACCACTGCAGGACAGGAATGCTGCCTGCCAGCGGAGCCTTTGCAACGGCTGTTGTGCAAACCCTAACGGCCATTGCTGCCTTGGCAACGTGATGCCATGCTAGAACGCATCCTGTTCCTGCTGCTGCAGATATGAAATTGACTCGGGGGCGTACTTTCTGTCGGCAATGTGGAATTACTATGCAACGCCGGGCCTGGCGTCGCCCGGCACGCTGCTGCAGGTGCCGGAACCCCACAGGAACCCCTTGACAGGACGCTCGCAGGTTTCACAGTGCACCTGCTGTGTTGTGCGTTCCGTCAAGCTTTGCGCACCCGTCGCGCGCGCGCAGCGTCTCCAGCGCGGGGATTTAGGGTTTAGGGTTTAGGGTTCGAATCAAGCTGAACCTTGCTGCGCCACGACTCGAGGAGAAGGGCCTGTCCCTGGCGCAGACTTGCATGAGACAACAATTTTGGATTCCAAGTTTAGAGATTGAAGAAAATGGCTTATAGACATTCAAAGGTAGCGTTTTCGTCAATACAGTCTGTCTCCATTTCACGTTCTATTTCACTCCCCTGTAGGGAAGGTTTCGGAACGAAACCCTTTGGTAGCCCACCCATGACACACACACGCATGTTTCCCGTTGCAGGAGCCGGCGTTCCTTGAAGCCGCCTGGACGGTGGTGCAGACAGTGGCGACGGAGCAACGGCACAACGAGTCGTCGCCCTACCGTTTTCCTGAATTGCCCAACGGCGGCCGCGGCTCCCCCGTCGGCTACACAGGCATGTGCCTCTGGCGCCCTCGCACCATGTGTGTAACATCGCCCACCCTCCACCTCCGGCAACATATACGAATATTTTGCGTCAAATTTTATACAATAATAATAAATGTATGTGTAATAAATATATAATATAGCTATATTTACATGGCCGGCCGCACAATGCGCCACGCAACTGCGACGGCAGAGCGGCTGGCGCGACCTCGCGTCTTGGTTGACCAGTGACTGCTGCCGCCAGCGCCTCAGCCCTCCGCGCTCGCGCTAGGGTTTACCCTAAACCCTAAACCGTAAACCTAAACCTCCAATGCCCTCGTGACCTGCAGGCATGTCCTGGAGCGGCTTTCGGCCTTCGGACGACGCCACAAAGTACGGCTACAATATTCCCGGCAACATGTATGCCGCTGCAGCGCTGGAACGCGCGGCGCAGCTCAACGTCGAGGTGTGGCGCGATGCCGAGTTTGGGCGCGCCGCGACAGGGCTGGCGACTGAGATAAGGTGCGACTTTCTTCTCTGAGAAAGAAGAAACGTCAGACATGAGAATGCGGACTGTAAAGAGCCTGGCATTGGACGTCAAGCTTGTCCGCAGGGAAGGCTTTTGCAGGTCGCCAGATATCGGCAGGGCAGTGTTTAGGGTAAATCCTAAACCCTAACCGCGTGCAGGCATCAGTACGCAGAGCATCGTACTGGGCGCGTTGCTTGCAAGGTTTCCGGTTGATGCATCAGCACAACGTATTTTTAGGGTTTAGGGTTTAGGGTTAGGGTCCGCTGTGTGCACAGAAACCACCTGGAGGCGGCTTCGAAGCATCTCACACCCGATCACACTTGATGACGCAGGGCGGGAATCGAGAGGTGGGGCATCGTCGCGGGGCCAAACGGCAAGAAGCTGTATGCCTACGAGGTGGACGGCCTGGGCAACTCGCTGTCCGGCTTTGACGACCCCAACATGCCGTCGCTGCTGGGGGCGCCGCTGCTGGGCTACCGCCACTACGACGCGGGAATCTATGCAGACACGCGCGCCGCGATCCTGGACCCTGCAGCCAACAAGCTGTACTTCAGAGGTGGGCGGTGCCGACTCCTCGTCATTGTGTCCACAACAGCCTGGCTGGGGAACGCATTCTGTAGGGAATTCCTAGCTAGCGCGTATCATAGTATGGCCTTGGAGCGCTTGTTTCGACTCCCACAAGAGTTGGGTGTTTGCTTCTGTTGTAAACTTACAGCGCCCCTTCGAGTTTCGACTCCCACAAAAGTTGGGTCTTTGCTTCTGTCGTAAAGTTACAGCGCCCCTTCGAGTTTCACTATCTAGGGTTCTGTCGTAAAGTTACGCGTCACTCCACCTGGCTGACATGCTCCACCGCTGGACCGCAGGGCCGAGCATGGAGGGCCTGGGATCGACGCACACGCCGCACGGGTACGTGTGGCCGCTGGCGATGATGGTGCAGGGCCTGACCAGCGGCTCGGCAGGCGACCGCGTCACGCTGTTGCGGCGCCTGCTGCAGCTGCAGGCCAGTTTCCGTCCGTTGACTGCCTCGATCGCAGCCCTCTGTGCTCCCAATCCGCCTGCCGACCCGCTGCCGACCGCTGGGCATGCTGCCGCGGCTCCAGCTGCAGCTGCAGGTGGGGGGCGATGCGCCTCTGCGCTGAGGCCGCGCCCCCACATGCATCTCGAGCAGCCCCTCGCTATGTGCAACATCCACATGGCGTACTGCTTGATCGGATCCAGTGACGTTGATGTCAGCTGGACTGAGCAAGCAAGGTGCTGGAGCCACACTGCAGCTCGGGCTCCCATTTCTGGCCCTGCATTTTCGCTGCCCGCAGCCCCCCAAGTGAACGCCTACGGTGATCTGACCTGCAGTGCGGCAACGGCCTGATGCACGAGAGCGTCAGCGTGCACAACGTGGGCCAGTGCACGCGGCCCTGGTTCGAGTGGGCCAACGCGATGCTGGTCGTCTTTGTGGAGGCGTCCCTCGGCGTCGACTGCGGCGCCGCCGCCGAGTCGAACCGCCTGGCGGCCATCAAGGTGCTGGACTCACAGAATTGACGGCAGAGACAGTAAACATGAAAGGCCAGTTTCGCCTAGCTCACCCTTGCCCTTGGTATCCCATGACAAAGGTGGCACACTGGCGCTCACGGCACGCCAGTCAACCGACAGCGTCAGCACGTTGGCTGTGCGTTGCATTCTGTTGGCGGCATTTTGTTGGCGGCTGAGCCAACGCGCACCCTCTGAGCTCTGTCTGCTGCAAGCACTCAGGCCTCGGCAGGGCGGGCGCGGTGGAGAATGCAGCCAGAACCCGTGCCTTATGAAGCAGCAACCCCGCTCGTGCAGCTGACGAACGGAGGTGGGTTGCCACGCAGGCCCGGGAGGACGACTTGAATGCGCAGGGGCAGGTGTGGCCGCACAACCATGCGCCAGAGGACCCACTCTTTTTCGAGACCTTGGAGGCCAGCATCCGACACTCCTGGGTGGACAAGAGCAGGTTGACTAGGTTTCAACGTATGCACTTGTACACTGCACATGCGTGCACACGCTGGAGAACATTATCCACACGCTCCACCAGGAGTGCAATTCTGTATGTGCGTCTGATGCAGCTGAGTCTGCAGTGTTGTTATCCTGTCATCAGTGGCAAGCAAGGCTGCAGGGTCTTGGAAAGCCGCTGGCTGTCGTTGCCTAATGAAGGGCATGATGCGGCGGTTGCTTTCTGAAAGACCGCCTGCTATCTTGCTTGCGCAGCTACGAGACATTTGCACAGATGCTGGGGACCGCATAAGACGCAGCCCCACCTCTGCTTCACACCACTGGCCCCGACATGCGACGGGCGCACAGGTGCAGCACAAACGAGCTTGAATAATGATCGCATTGAGCGTGATATTTATTAATATATATTATATGATATATTGGGGTCCTGTCCCTGGCCCTGCCTGCGCAGAATGTGCTTCACACGCCATGTCATTCAAAGAAGATGTTGCCATGAAACAACGATGGATTCCTGCCTCCTGCCGCAGGTGCCAGCGCATCGCGTAGGAAGCCGGGCAATGGGTGGCGAGCAAGAGGCGGCGGCGTCCTTGTTGGGTACCGTTCATTCAATCGCTGACCGCTATGGGCACGCAGTGTCTGCCTAGATACAGCGCCACACACCCTTAGACGTGTTGCAAGTGACGTCCTGAAAGAACAGTCGGCAACCCCGCCGCGTGATCCGAGATGGGCATTTGCAGAGACAAATGTGGCCATGCTTCACATTGGGTCCCACTATTACCTCCCCGTCGCATTCCCAGCTGCATAGCACCAGTCTTTCATTCAGGTTGCTTCCGGACCGGAGGCAAAGTGACACCGCTGGCACATGCGGAGCAGTGGCATCAGGATGCAACCAATTGGTACCTACACCAGCTCACGTGTTGCAACCAATTGGTACCCAGACCAGCTCACGTGTTGCTTTTCAGCGGTGACAGCGAATCTCGAACTTCAGAAAAGCCAGGGACATGACAAACCCAGGGACATGACATAAATATCCAAGGTTGCATCGACAGTCACGAAACTTTCAACATGCTCAACCAGCTGATTCACGGCCAGTAGTGGATTCTCAACCCGGTTGACCTGAACCTGTGGAACATCTCGAGCGCGTCTGAGAAGCTAGTCTGCAGCTTGCCGAACCACTGCTCGATGTCGGCGCTCTGAAAGTGCTGCTCGAAGAAGAACGTGGCAATCATGCCGGTCAACTCTTCGTCTAGCTGCGACATGAGCGCATTTTCGATCTCCTCGTTGTCTATGTCCAGCTTGAAGGCAACGAAGTCGCCTGGCTTGTACAGGCTGCGCACAATGTTCAGCGGGTTGCCGGGGTCGTCCTTGCCAAAGGGGCAGGGCACATTCAGGAAGTGCATCTTGTAGCTGCAGCAAATGTGAATGAAAAATCAGTTGGCTCACGCCTGTCCATTTTCGCGCCGCAGGTAGTCGCTCTGCAAACGGAGGAGACAACACATGCAACAGTTCGCGTGTCACACAGCGCAGAATCTCACCTGACGTTGCCTGGAAAGTCCTGCCAGTACTCGTCCTGAGGCAAGTGCTTGACCTCCCACCCTGCATTCGACCGAAGTAGACAGAGTAAGGCATGCATGCAAACAAAGCGGTCTTGCTCCAGCGCGGCCCATAGAATTTCAAGTTAGCGGCGGAGAGGGCCCCCTCACCGAAGATCTCGTCAAAATCGATGTGCTTGTCCGAAAACTTCTCCAGGAACCACGGCAGGCTGCCGCTGCTGAATTTGCCTGCGGCGGAGTGACAATGACACTTCAGCGCCCAGCCTCATCGTGTCAGCAGTGTTGCTGGTTGGTGGACGACACAGAGCATTCAGAATGGACAGAGGATGATGCAGGTCTGCAGAAGCAGACTGCTGTGCCCTGCACAGCGACGCGCTGGCACGAAATGCCCACCTGTGCCCAGATCGAATAGATACTTGCGCCCAGGGTACAGCCGCCGCATCGTCTCCGCGGAGTAGGGCTGGATAACCATGTAGCCCTTATTCTCCATGGTGCCGGTGGGGTCCAGGTGCGCTACCGGCGAGTCATGTGTTGCGTGCACGAGCGCCGCATTGTCCGGCAGCGCGCAGTCCGGCTGCACAGTGGGGTGCCGCATGAGGCCCACCAGCGGCTCGATGGGCACCCGCACGTCCTTGCCGGTGCATGTGTCGAGGCACAGGAAGTGCGACCAGATCTCGTCGTCCTGCAGCTCCTCCATGTCCGTGGCGGCGATGCCGGGGCTGAAAGTCTTCTCCATCGGCGACAGCCATCTGTGCACTAGGTCGGCCTCCGCCTTGATGGTCTCGCAAATCTTGTCCTGCAGCTTGTCGGCGTCGGCCCGCCACCGCTGCTCCCACTTGCTGGGCTCGTACTTTTGGAATTGGAGCTTGCAGGCAGGAGGGCGGCCCACGACGTGCTGGGAGGGCTGTGAGCCCTGATGCTGGGTGCCGCTAAGCTCCAAAGACACACCTGCAGCCAGCCAGCCAGGTGCCGCGGTTAGATGCTGGAGCATTGCGAGACGGGAGTAGGACTGAACAACAGGACCGCTGTTGCACCTTGAATCTTAGAGCGAGACGCGCTGAGCCGGCCTATCTCGAAGACCACGGCCAGGCAGACAGCCGCTGCGAAAAGGGCGCCCCTGTTCTTCATTCCAGTGTGCTATCGCTGCGGCTTCACATCTAGCTTGGTGATCACGATCTCGACCAAAATTTCTGTGCACAGTGAGACGCACAGCGATGAGTGTATAATCGCCTGGACGTGATGCACGAAGTATGCTTGTCCGCCTCAGCGGACTGCTGCGAGCACACGAGAATGGCGCCTCGAAAATTTAATGTTGCCTGTGAACCAGATGAAGTAGCTTAGTTGTGAACGAGACTAGCGCTGAGGCTAGCAAGAACTAGGACTAAATGCAGCATCTTTCACACCACAGAAATTTACGTGGTCCAAAACACAAATTTTCGACTTTGGCATGCGATGATACCTCAATTCAATGTGTATGCGCATGCAACACAACGTGCGCAGTAGCCGGTCGGATATACATATGAGCCGCTACAGGCTGTTTTCAATATTCAAGCAATATCTATCCCTAGATGTACCGAAGTCACGGGCATGAGTCGCAAAGTTTAGCTGTCCGCGAGCTGTTTTGCAAAATGTCACGGGCGAGTCCGCGAATAGTCCGCGAGTAGGCCAGAAAATCCGATTTTTCCGCGAAAATGTTTCCAACTTCATGCGCTATTTGAAAGAGCCAGATTGGGCCGTTCTTGACTCGGCGGTGTATCCGGCGGCGGCGCCGTGACCGCTACTATAAGTGAATGTTTCAATCCGCGAGTGACCTCGAGTGACTCGATGAAAATGGCATGGAATTTCATCCGCGACGCATGCCCGTGACTACGGGTATATGAGAATATCTATACTCATCATCTGAGTTACAGCATGCCTCCTGGCTTAGATTGGTACACATGTCCTTTGTTGAGCGGGACACACAATATCTGCGACGAATGTGGTCCGCATCATACCTTTAAGGTACCGTCAAAGAGTATACCTAATGCGGTAAAGCATTCTCACAAGGCTTGCCAGCTTGACACACAGATACAAAGTTGTGATATTTTATTACAACGCAACCTATCTCATTATTACCCCACTCCACACCGTACTTCAACAAATCACAAGCTTCGAACAGATCCAGACAGCATCACGGCAGCTGTCGCCCAGACATCAGATGCATCCGGCGCTTCTGGCATCCTGTCGCAATAATGCCTCTGTGCTGATAATCCCCGTCCTTATCCAGCCGCTCATCCCTGTACCAAGTGATGCCTTCGCGCAAAGTCACCAGCATGTCCAACATGTCCAGCGTCGAGTTCCAGATGATGTGCCCAAAGCGCTGGTTCTCAATGTGGTACCAGTCGTCCATCATGACGAGCTCCGAACAAAACCCGGTGCGCAGCAGGTGCAGGTCCATGGCCATCATGCCGTAGTTGGAGGAGTAGGTGCCAAAGAAGATGTCGCCCATCGCCAGCGTGTACAGATCCCTGTAGATGGGCGCCTTCTTGTTGCGGTCGAGCGCATCCGTCGCCGAGTTCTCGTGCATGAGGAAGGTCACGTTTGGGTAAGCCTCGAGCTGCGGCGTGATGTTGGGGTCGTCTGTGCACATGTGCACATACTTGACGTCCGGATGGTGTGTGAACAACGCGTCCATGAACTCCTGCAGCACGTGGAAAACGTTCGAGTGCCAGTCGCTCATGTTGATTGTGTTTAGACAACAGCATTGTTCTTCATGTGAATGGAGCTGAACTCAGCGCGATACCATCACCTGCAGCGGGATCTGGCGGCCCTCCCACTGGTCCTTGTCGTCGTGCCGGATGTGGAAGGTTGCAATCCGCTCGCCCTCAGGCCAGATGGCCGGCCGCTCCCACCGGCTGAGCGCCTCAAACTGTGCGTCGTAGCCCAGGTTGAGCCGCAGGAAGTAGGACATGCCGACGGCGCGCCAAAACAGCAGCGTGTCCACGCGGCTGCCGTACCGCGCCCGCAGTGCCGGGCTCACAGTGGCGGCGAGCCGGGCGGCAGTGTCTTTGTCGCCCCAGTAGTGCTGCCGCGCCGCCTCCGGCTGGATGCCGCTGGGCCCATGGAAACTGCAATCCTCAATGTCCACGGTCGTTGAGCCGTTGGCCGCTGCCGCCCAGGCCGCCAGCCCGTCGGCGTCGGCGCCGCTGCAGCTGCTCCACTCACGCAGCGGGCAGCCGCCGCCGTGGCAAAAGGACGACACCAGCCTGCGGTTGCTGAGGCGCGCGCCCAACAGGCACGAGCGGTAAAACCATATGGCACTGCCGGTGCCGGTCGCGCCCCTGTATTCTTCCCTGATGACCGAGAATCTGAGTTGCGGGGAGCGGTCTGCCTCCTGGACGCCGGTCTCGTTGCAGGGCGAAACGCCAAATTGCGTCGCCGCAAAAATGTCAAGCGGCTCGACGGCGTCTTTCAAACTGGACGGAAAGAGCCGCTGTTCTGCTGGGTAGTCTTGGCTGAGAGCCTGCGACGGCAAACGGACAGCATCAGGCCATGCGGACTTTGAGGCGACAGCCGCTGGGCTCTAAGCATGCAGCAAGTTGCGCTGTACCTGGGAAGAGCCTCGTCGACTGATCAGAAAGAGGCCCAGCAGCAGGGCCCAGCTCGACAGAAACACTGTCCACCAGCGTGTGCAGTTGCCCAACTGCTCGAACAGTCCCCTGCCTACTCGCCTGGCTCGAGACATCAAGCATTGACTGTGCAGTGAAGATCAAGACGACCTCCGGCTAGGTGGTGTGCGCTTATTTTGAAAACTGGCTTTGATCAGACTGTCTGCCGCCCAGAACCAGCTGTCGCGCGTTTGATCTACTGTTGTGGGATCTACATGCGACCCTGCACAACTCTGGGGTCGAGACGTGTTTGTCATCACCCATTTTGCAGTACAGCGCTGGCTTCAACTTTGACTTGGCAGTTCTGGTGTTCGATTGCCTATCTCGTCGTCTGCAGGATCGCCGGCAGGTACTGCGCACACGACTTGCAACGGATCGGGAAGCGCTATGCTTGGGTGAGACGTTAACGGATGGGGTCTGGTCCCGCCCGCAAGACGCCGCGATCGGCGACGCAGTGGATCGCAGTTGCAGCCGTCTGTGTAGTCGCCCTGGTCTTCTTGCATAACCGAAGCAAGCATGGCAGCACTGCCAGGCCTAAGCTCGCAATTGAGACTGATCCGCTCCAAGCAGACTGCGGCACCTGGCAGAGCGACTACATCAAGCTGCACAAAGACATACTCAGCGGCAAGTCGCCGCCGCGATACGCCGTCTCCGTCTCGCTGGAGGCGGGAACCGCTGACCGGTGAGGCGTTCATCTGGCGGCGCGTGTTTATGGCGCAGGGGCATCTTCGGCCGACCATCAGCTAATCAGCCTGAGTGAGGCTGGAACTGTGTAATCTCTCCTCCTCAGGCATGACCAATCCGTGGGCGCTGCTGCGCAGGATCGCGGGCATAATGAGCATCTTCTACTACGCCCTGCTCAGCCGGCGCGCATTTCAGATGACCACCTACGGCGAGCTGCCGGGCTTCCAAGTGAGCCCCACCAACCGCGTTCATATGTTCGTTCACATCTGGGCTTTTCTATGGCCTGTCGTGCGACTCAGATCCATGCATCCTGATTGAGCTCCCTGTCTCTGCTGCGCAGCTGGCATATGATTCGCCATACATAGACTGGCTGCGCCCGGCAGACAGCGATGCATATCTGGACCCCCTAAAGTTGTCCTTCAACGGCCAGCTGCATGCGCCCATGGATGCCAGGCGCTTTGGGCCCGAGGTGAGGCCTTTTGAGTGCATGGTTTGAGTGTATGGTTTTGAGTGCATGGATTTGAAGCAGCTCCAACTCGCAACGGAACTGACGGCAGCAGTGCGCACGCTTCCACAGGTGGACACCACCAAGAACGCATTCTTCTACTTTGCGAACAACGACTACCTGGCGGACCATCTGATGGTCAACTCCAACATGTCCAACATGCCGGAGGGGCAGGCGGACCGGGAGACGGTCTTCATGGCGTCAAACCGGGCGCGCACCGTCAGGATGTTTGACAACCCGCACCACAGCGACCAGCTGCGCGAGTGGGGCCTGCGCAAGGAAACGGCTTTCGCCTGCGGCTTCAGGTTCCTGTTCCGGGAGAAGCCAGCCGTCAATGCAATGTTCCAGCCTGAATTCGAGCAGCTGGCGCGGCACTCGGAGGCGCTTAAAATCGGCATCAACATCAGAGTGAGCCGCCTGAGCTGTTCGCACGAGTCCCGATCTGCATCTGCAGTGCCCGCGGCCTGACTTAATGCACTAGAGGGTGGTTTGACGTCAACCATGTCCCGTGCAGGTCGGGGAGATCGGCGAGATCCAAGAGAACGGCGTGGTTGGCGAGGTGTTCAAGTCTTCTGATTTCGACCTGGAGAATGTCTCTGCATATTTCGATTGCGCCAAGGCGCTCGAGTCACGGGCCAGGCCTGGGCAGCCCGTGATGTACTACCTAATCTCAGATTCGCTCGGTGAGTTGTGTGCATCCTGGACTCGCCCTATCCCAGTTGCCTTGTAAAGTGAGCATGTCCGAAAGGCAAGCCTGCCCTCTCTTGTGCAGGTCTCCGGCAGAAAGCGAAGCAGAAGTATGGGGACCATATAATAACAAATGCAGACATGCAGATCGTGCACCCAAACTGCGTTTACTTCGAGGAGTGCCGCAACAACGAAAACAAAAAGGCGGAAGCAATTCAGGCCGCTGCTGGGCAACTGGCGACCTTTTCTGAGACCGATCTGCAGGTATAATACAACTGCACCTCATCTTTCCATTCGCATGCGCAATCGCAATGCATTTCCACCTCAAAGTCCGGCCAGGAACTCCATATAGCATTTCATCTGCTGTGGCAGGTGATTACGATGAGCAGTGGTTTCGGACGTGTGGGTGCTTGGCTATCAAGGAAACAAGACAATATTTATTCCATCGGCGGGGGGTTTGCGGAACGCGGGCAGCCACGGGATTGCTCAGCGCCTGCAGATTCAATAGCGACTTCAGCAAGCCAATGGGCTGGCGTGTGAGCCGATGTCTAGGCTCGCGGACAGACAGGGTGTTCATTAGCACCGCGGCTGGGCTAACTCCAAGTATGACACCGTTTTCTGGCTAGTTACCAAGCGTTTCCATGTAACAACCCTTATCTGTCTATCGATTGTGCTCGGTCGGACCTTCAAGCATCTGATGTGTTCTTTTGCTGCAATGCTGCAGCTGGTTCAAAATCAATGTCGTCTACAGTGCTTTGCACTATGTTACATACGCGCTGCTTTACTCAAGCTGTGGGCCGTCACTGCCGCCAGGACCGCGCCAGCTCCGCTTTATACTGAGCGAGTCGTTTGGCCCTGACTGGATTTGCAGCCTCGTTGTAGGGAATTGCAAAGGTGCCTTGCCGGGTGTTGGTGGCGAGCGGGTGCTTGCCCTTCTCCTGTGAAAAAGAAGCGCATCCTTCAGTGTGTCACACAGTCCTAAAACCTAACCCGCAGGACGCCGTAGCATTTTCGGCGCGACATCTGGACAGTGAGCATGTGAAGACGCACCAGCACAACCATCTGGTCATAGTGGGCGGAGGACAGGATGCTCCAGCGTAGGCTTGAAGGATCGAAATCAGGGTGGGCCGTCATGTTGACATAGTGTCTGCATGACAGGCTTGTGTATGAAATGGATAGGAACATGATCACCACGGCACAGTCGTTGGCGCAAATCCATCATTTCGGGCGAAACAGGGCGCAAAGCAGGCGAGAGGTCGGGTGGAACAGCGCGCAAAGCAAGTGAGACTGGAGGCAACACGTGGAGTGCGCACCCATGCACAAGGTCAGCAAATTGCTTTGAGTACTCTATCCACGTCGTATGACGCTTGTACCCGCCACCGTATCCGCCCGTGGATCCTTGAATGCCATCTAAAATATCCTGAATTTTCAAGGCACACCGTCTGCACCGCCTGCACGGCTGGCCCCATGGACGAGACAGAGTGCAAGCGCAAGCGCCATACATCACGCATGCCCAAGTTGTCATGCACTGACCATGCTAGTGGATGTATCTTCGCAGATGTATACGCCACCTTCCGCTAGCATGGGCCACGTCTTTTCAAATGTCAATATCTGACAGGCACACACCTCAGTGTAGGTAAAACGATACGAATCATGGCATGATGGCAGGCAGACCTCTCAGCACAGTGCCCACCTGCATGTCCATCGTGTGACCGCCTACAGCATCACATGAAGCAGACCGTTTTGATGACCGCTCCTCCCCGTCCACGCATGAAAAGCACACGGCTGCATTGCCAAAAAATGGTCCAAACACGCACCATCGTCCAGGATGACATCGAAAGTAACATTGAGGCGCTTCATGTCGGCCCAAAATTCCCTGGCTCGCAAATTGCAGCATGACCGAGTCAAGCAGGGAGTCAAGCACCGGCTTGGCTGCCACATACGAGCGTGCTGTCTGGGAGAAGGGGACGCAGGGTTTAGGGTTTAGGGACGCACGGTGAGTTCTGATTGCCAGTGAACACATTAATCCACGGCGGGTCGTTAAACAGTGCCTGCGCACAATCAGGTGCCTCCGTCAAACTTGTGACTCCCGCTTGGGTGCAGGCTCTGCTTGAGTGCACCTGCGTCGTAAGGTCTGTTCCATTGCGTTCTGGTGACTGCCGAAGCGCCAGGTCAGCGCCGCTCACCTTGCAGTATGGGTTGACATCGATGCCGTATATAGTGACCAGGTCCTTCCCGAAGTATTCCTGCCACATACCCAGCGAGCCGCCGCTCTACAAGCAGACACATTGCAGCTGTTGCAGCCCATCATGCTTTTAGGCATTCCCACAGGCCTGGCTTGGGCACCGCAAGCATGTCATGCATGCAGGCCCACCTGCACTCCTATTTCCATGAAGTTCAGGCTACGGCCTCTGAACCTCTGTAGATATCTGCGCGTGCAGAAACAGCATCGGTAATGCAAAGGTTCTGTCGCACGTTATCCACCCCAAAATGCATGCAGTATACTGGCCACAGAACGTTCCTGTGATATACATCGAAGTACTGGTGCCTGCATTCGCACGCGACCTGTCAGTCACTGGCGCGTGGATGGCGTTGTTGAAAAGATGCACTACGTTGGTGCTTCCCTTTTGAATAACAACAACTGAAACATGCTTCCAGCTCACCATTTGTTGATGACCGGGCCCGTCGTGTGGGCCTGATAGATTTCCCAAAGGGGATTTCTGACTGGCTCGTGAATGCGCGGCGCCTGCCAGCCATAACCAGCCCGAGCGGCTGCCTCGAAAACGCTTAGCTGCGAGCCTGCAACCGTGCGGCTCGCCAAGGCGGCTGTGTGCCCGGAGGCAGCTCGTTTCGGTGCCGGAGGGTAAACAAACACAGCCTGCACAACACAACGTGCATCTAATAAAATATATCCAGTGTGGGCGGCTTAGTTTGTGCAAATTTGCTACCGGACCGCAGCTGCTGAGCCTGCCAAAGAGCGCGTCAACGTGAACAATTGTGTTTTGAGGAGAGGATTGCTTACCACGATCAATGCTGAAAACAGCAGACCAGTGCAGAACCCACGGGTGAAACCATGGTGGCCGCGCATGGACACTGGGCGACTGCAGTCAGGCGACCTGATCACCGCCCACAGTTGACAAAACCGTTGCACAGCAGGTGTTTAGCATCATGATTTCTGCAAGCTTCGATGCCTCATAGGCACCTTTTCCTTAAGGTGTGGCACTTTCAACAGTCATTGCCCTCCCGTCGGCTTCCCGCCGCAGTCACATGAGCACCATCTGACACTCCTGCAGCCGACAATCCGGGCGATCGCACAGCCTGGTCCGCAGTGGCTTGTGATCTATATAGCTCAGCTTTTTCGCCCTTAAAAGTGGGGATTCATTGCCGCGCGGAAAGAAGCCTTCGTTGGCACATCGAGCAAGGGTGGCGACGCTGAGACGATAGCAGATGCAAATCAGTTGTCAGATACAGATCTTGTGCGCACAGGGCTCGGCAGCTTTGGGCTGTGAAGGCAGCGAGATGAAAAGTTCAAGAACGCTGTTCAATTGCAAACATGCGCAAGCGGTTGCAAAGTGTCAGGCTGGTTGATGCGGACTGAAATCTTCAGTGAGGAGCTCGTGATGACCCAAAACGCATCGTCTCAAAACGACTGGTGAGCCCTGTTGTCTTTAGGCTTGTTCCTGGTACACACCCCTAATGATGTCTTGAGTAGTATCTAGTTGGAAGGCAGTAGTCGTGACTAGCCATAAGTGGTGTTTAGATGTCGCAAGCAACTGGATGCGGGGCCAGGGTGAGTGCCTCTCTGCCTCGACGTCAGTCTCGCCAAGACGCAGATCATGTGCTTCGGCCTGCCGCCGGACGCGCCGGGCCCCGCCTATGCTGCAACACTTGATCGACCAGCAAGTACAGCACAAGAAAGGGCAGCTGTTCTGCTGCTTTGTGGCTCTGGAGGGCGCCTACGACAGTGTGCCTCGCAAGAAGCTTTTACAATCGTGGCTGGGCTTGATATTCATAGCAACGTGTTGAAGGGCATCAAGGCGATGTATAACACAGTCAGGTAGCTGTCTAGGTGGCAGGCCGCCATGGCAACATGTGCAAGTCCTGCTTGGGCGTCAAGCAGGGCTGTCCCCTAAGCGCGACACTGTTTGGGTTGTACATGGACGATTTTTTTGAGCACCTTCAGTCGGTGGAGGGCGGCAGCGGGCCACAGCTCAGCAGCGGCTAGCGGGTGTCGGCGCTTATGTACGCACACGACAGAGTCCTGATGTTAGCACGGCAGAGGAGCTGCAGCGTCTGATCACCGCGGCGGGGCAGTGCTGCCGAGGCAAAGGCATGACGATCAGCCCGGCGAAGACGGTCGTGGTGGTCTTCCGCTGCAAGTCGCTCAAGGCGGCGTGGAAGAACACCTGGACCTGTGACGGCGACCCATTTCATGTGTGCGGGGCCTGGAAGTGTCTCGGCCCTTGTCTTCGCAGCGACCCGCGGCGTCGCCAGCGGCTTTGTCCTCGCTGCAGTGCTCCTGCATGAGCTTGACAGGTTGCCGCTGGCAGTGGAATGGAAGCGGCAGGCGTTGCAGTTTTGGAGTGCGCTGTGACCGCTCTGCTAGAAACCTCCATCTTCAAGCAGGCCTCCATGGCAATCATGCGGTGGCACAGCAGTCCAACATGCTGAACTGGGCTGCTGTGTTGGCATGTGCAGAGCAGCCTGGCGTGGCGCTGACGAGCGCCGATGGCAGCATGATGGCAGCGGCGGACGAGGGCGGCATCGTAGCCACCTCGGCCGCGCATTGACATGCACAGACGGGAGCAGATGGATATCGTGCCTAGGATGCACTGTCGCTCTATCTCGATCTTTTCGACTTCGCTGGTCATTGACATGATAAGCTGCAGGCCCTTGGTGTTCATCTGCTGTTTGGCTAGTGAAGTCTTTTGTTGGCCAGTCCAACATTAGGTGAGTCTGCACTTCCAGGTACCGGATGTGCTGTGACGAATTTGCATTGTGTTACACGGTTCGACGTGGCCCTTCAAAAAGTGCCTTTCTAACCTTCGAGAGCCCACTATCAGCTTCCCATTTAAGTGACCCCTTTTTATTGGCTTTCCGTAAAAGCTACGATTTGGCCAGAAAATGCATATGTGGAAGAAGACGCATTAAAGACGCCGCAAAAAACGCAGATCGGCCCCAGTGTATGCTAAACGCGTGCAATAAAATCATGCAACATAGTTGGGTTATCTATGCCTGAACCGGACAGAAGCGGGCTGCAAATGACGCTCCGGCGGAAACTCTGGCGGCGGCTCCTCTAAACCTGTAGAATGAAATCTATTTGCTGCGCGAACCTGCACGAATGCCCTTGAAACACCGGATCTAAAAGTTGCACGAAACATGCCCGTGACTACGGCAGTGACCTACACTGTGCAACAGTGGTGGCGACTGCCAATGCAATGTCATCTTTTCCTTTACTTGTGTGGCTGTTTTACATGACGCAAGAAGGCACGACACAGTCGTCGGGACTGGTCGCATGGCATGATCATGCGTCAATAGTTCAGCTGCTATTCGGCGACAATCTTCGCATTTGAAAGAACTCTCTCCACAAGCGTGCCGTCAGCTCACTGCACGACGTATCATCCGCTGATGGATTGTGCCGGTCTCCTCACGACGTTGCCCTGCTCATCCACCTTGATGAAGCTGTATTCTTGTAGGTTTTCTGGCGTGCGGGAATGGAAGTTGGGCTCCGAATGAAAGGCGCTGGACACATGAAGACACTCATAAGATGCAGACACAGGTTTGTTGCCGACATCAATGAACAAAGCAGCCTCATCCCCACCATCATGCGCATGGGCACACAGAAGTCGTTCATGCACGCATGCCCAGTTACAGCAGGCGACTTCCACCTACCGGTAGCCATGCCGCCTGCACACCAAGCCAGTGATTGTGGCCGTCAGCAGCGAGCTAGCTCCCGTTATGGGCTACACGTGGACTGAGCACGGCAGTTGTAGGTCGAACAATGCAGGCGCTTACCACATGCCGACAAATAGTGTCTCGAACTGGTCCGCCCGCGAGCCCTCGCCCTGGCAACAGTGGATTTCCACCAAAATCTGCGCAACGCAAGCAATGTCCATGAGATTAACTCGGAGTCGATCAGCGAAACGCCTGGAAGGACGGGCCTTGGTAGCAGCATTGTAAGAGCAGCGCTCGACATTGGCTGATGCAACAATGGCACCTGAGTGATGGGTATAGTGGCGTTGTGGTACAGCAATTCCCCAAACACCGGCCATTCTGAACCTGTGCAAGCAGAGAGAGAGTGGATGAAGACCGCGCCATGCTCTCAGAAGCGAAGAGCAGAATGCTTGGGACTTGGCATGGGAGGCTCTCGCACCCTCGATGTCAATTTTGAGCACGTCGATCCAGTCCAATGAATAATCTTTCATGGACTTCAAAATGCTCGTGAAGTTTGGGGGGTTGTCCGCCGCCAGTACGCCATCACTGCACGGCCGAGCTGGCGCTGGGTTACTGTCTGACCACTTTTATATTATGGTATAGCGTATTTTCCTCTTTCTCGAGAGTGGATCTGCTCCAAACGCTTGAAGTGCATGTGCAACTCCATAGTGAATCCTGTCTCGAGCGACGCGATTAGGCCAAGCACCACACCATCATGACGCAGGCGGATGCGATAGCGAACCCCCACCTGGTGATGCCCAGGGGGTGGAAGACCACGCCAGGCACGCTTTCCACATACGCTATTGCTTCAGGGCCCAGCGTGTGGTCGAATGTATGCAACTGGAAGCATTGAAAGCATAAGGAGGTCTCATCGTCTTGGCAAGCAAGCGTGATGTTTTGTCTAGACATGCCATTGGTGTTGCATCTGGGGGTATGTCAAGCGGCATGGAAATGGCAAGCGGCACACCTTGCACTGCGGAGCCCGCTTCAAGACTTCAGTCTCGAATGACAGCTCGGCGTTGGATCCCAGACTGTATACCGTGCAGTCAGGGTTGTCTGTCAACAGCCCGTTAATGTCGCAGATCCACTTGCCTGCAGTGACGCTACATATGTCACAAGCAGGCCGGGGTGGCCCAGAAACCTTATTCACAAATCACTCCACGTCCACTGCTACAACACCGACAGCACTCGTGCAGCGCAGGCAGCACACATGGATCAAGAGGGTTTTCAAGCAAGGAGCAGCGCCGGCGTCACACCTCCGTCCAATATCTCGCCTATCCTCTCCACATCTCCATCGCAGTCCCAGAGAGGGGCAAACAGGTCCCATAGCTGTGGCGGAGTGACTTCTGCCCTGTGCTGATTGAAATACTCGATTCTCTCTGCCCACTCCCGCTCGTATACCGCCAGCTTGTTGTTGGGACTTGCATTCGTCACCTTTGATGCCCCCGCCTGCAAGTGTCGGGCGATTGGAAAATTATTTGATGTTGCGTGAGCAAAGTTTCATCACAGGCGCGACTTACCGCTGTATTGAGGAAGAAAGGAATCACCCTGATGCAGGCCACTGAGTGTGTCAAGGCCTTCTTCGAACCAGAGTGGGTGACGGCCACGATACCGGCCAAGAGCAGGCCAAGAACAGGCATCAGGGCGAGAAGCGGGAGCGTCCTTGCCATCGTGCAGAACGGTGGTTTTCAAGCAAATCAGAGGCAAGCACAGGGTGCGTGCAGGGAGTGACTTGCACGACGCAGCATGCAGGACGGCATTCGCACCAATGGGACTACTGCTGCTAGATCTGGAAGGGCAACAAAGGCGATCTGTGCGCCTGCTGCAGTGAGGAGGGGAGAGATAGATGTTACACCGTGTTAGGGTTGGAAGTGACCGGAAGTTAGGCCAGGTTACGGCTACGGTTTCCGGATTCTACGGTTACTCACCGAGTCCCGCCGGTTACCTTTAAAAATTCCTCGGAAACGAGCTCCTCTCAGCTTGCTTATCACTTTGTATGGAGCAGTTTTTCTATGCGAGGTCATTTGCTAGTTGCGAGTTTTTAGGTACATTGCCAAGTTGCGAGTTTTTAGGTGAACATTGCCACCGGATTGACACCCAACACCATGTATTGCCTCCATAGAAGCGTGACACGGCACGGCAGAGGGTACAGAACCATGTGGTATATGTATTTATGGCATTCTGGAGCATTTCCGGTGCCTCAGAGCGGCGTGCAAAGCTTCATTCGGCGTGACTCTGGGGACGCCCGCCGCTGTTGCCCCTGGCGAGCCTCGACTGACATACGCATCAACTACGCGTCTGACATACGCAACATTCTGACCCGCAAGTACACCTCCAAATAAATGAGATGCTTCCGTTCACAAAGTCACGGCATAACATGTGATTGCGAGTTTTCTTTCATTCCCCATCTTGTCAAACACGGAGTATACTATTTCGCGCAGGTTTGTGCAGCCAAAACATTTGGTAAAATATGTTTGCGTAGCACCAATATATTTGATCACTGCACGAGGTATGCCCGTGACTATTGCATATGCCGTGGTTGTCACAAGCACCGCACGGAATTCACGAGGAGCGCGAAGCTGGAAGCCAGTGGTTCGTGTCCTTAGGCTGTGCACTAGGTAAAAGCACCATCTGCAGCCGGTGGCTATGCGTATATACACCGCTGCTGCAGCCTGTCCGTCGCATGCAGTTTGGCGAAGGCAGGAACTCGTGCTGTGATTATGTGAGAGAACCGCGAGAGCTGCTGCCTCTATGGTATGGCGGCAGCATTGTATCAAACATTGTTCAGCAGGACATGGACATGGGTGGCACCGCCACTCTTGCCGATGCTTCATGAAAAGCGGTGGCTGAGGTACCTGATCAGGTACTACCTGATCAGGTACTACCTGATCAGGTACCTCAGCGGCTGAGGTACGGTACCTCAGCGGCTGAGGTACGGTACCACAGCCACCACTGCCTCGACTGTCAGCTGGAACGTGCTCATGGCTGCATTCACCTGGGTGTGCCAGCCCCAGTCATCAAGGTTCGCATGCGTGGTACAGCGGCAGCCGTCATTCTGCAGCGTCGGGCAGGTGCATCGGCATGCGCAGTGACGCAGCCCTGCGCCACTCACCTCACATGGCTGTGACCACGAAGCTGGGCATACCATCGCTGTGATGATCCGTATCAGATTTAGCGGCCTGCCCTAAAGAAGTTGATGAATTTTTTTGGCAAGAAAGTGGCTAGGATCCCCAGACAGCATGGAACAAAGGGAACTCAATTCCACTTGAATGAGAATTACTTATGTCATACTAAAAGAGAGGTCTCCAGACGTGGGGTCCCCATGCAAAATGGGGCAAATGGGGTCCCCGCAGCCCATATGCAGTAGGTCGTGTAGATGTTACCGGCCAGATGCTTACACGACGGTCTGCCCCGACTTCCCGACGAGCGAGCCAAACAAGCGAAATACCAAGATGTAAGTCAAACATGAGACGTTTCGATGGCAGTCATCGAGAACACCCAATTTAGTCATCCTGCAGGGTTCAACAGTATTTGTATGTGTGCATTACGACTAGTCATCGAGATTTAACTCGTCGACACTTCCTCATCCTCCGCTCGCGTCTAAATGTCCCACCACGACAAAACCCTGGAGCTCAGATCTGCCATGTCACCGCCACTTCAGCGCACGCAAGGGCCTGAGCCTGAGCACGCTGCAGACGGGGCAGGCACTGCGGCCTTGTAGGGTGTTGGAGTTAGCGCAATCCGCGCAGTAAGCAGCAGCTGCAACACGGGCCACTTTCCGGAAGCTGCCAGCACCAGCGCACGGCGCCGCGAGCCAAACGGCTGGTCCAACCTGATAGCACTGGAATGCAGCTATCCAGCGGCGCTTGCCGTTTGCTCTGCTGCGCTCTGTGCAGGTCACTAGGCCTGCCGGAACTGGCTCTCCCGCGGGCGGTTTGGTTGCAAGGAGTGGCCGGCTGCAAAGGCGTTCGGCGCCGGGTGGGGCTGCACATCGCTGATCTCCTGAACCGCTGGCAGCGGCTGTGACGCAACTGCCTCACCGTGCAAGCGCGCCAGGAACTCCTTGCTGACGCGATGCGTCAACTCGGCGACTGCTCGCCGCGCGGCTGCCAGCAACAATGCCGTGGCAACACCTGACGCTGCCGTTGCCGCTGCGGCTGCAATGAACGCCTGAAACTCCCCATCCTGAGCCTGCGTGAAAGCGGCGAACCCGACTTGGACGGCAAAGCGCTGCTTCTTGCCTCCCAGAGGCTGCTGCCGCCCCCACTGCGTCAGCAGTTGCCAGGTTCTTGAAGCAATGAAGACACCCATTGGGGCGATGGCGCCCGCTGCCGCTGCAGTGCTGCCTGCTGTGCTGCACAGCAGCCCCGGCAACGCCAGCTGCGGCTCTCGGTGACGGCTGCGCCTGTCTGCTGCCAGGCTAGCCGCATACTTTGAGACTAGACCCGCCGCCACTTGCGTCGCCGGCAGCACTGCGTGGCTGTAGTCCGCTTGGGCCACGTCCGCCCTCAGCCGCCCCGCCGCGGCGTCGCTGCCCACGTCCATGCCATACGCCTGCGATTGAACACAGGCTGCATCTGAACACAGACTGTCGTCGGGAGCTTGAGGTTTTATCTGGCCAGTTTACATGTCAGACAGCGGAGGTCGTTCGTTGACAGCAGTCCAAGTCTGAAAAGGTTGGAGGCCATCCGAACAAGGTTCGAGCAACCTCCCAACACATTGTATATCGCTCCAAGCCCGCAGAATAGCAAGGGTTTAGGGTTTAGGGTAGAAACAACGTCACCTCCTGCAGGGCGCCGCTCTGAGCAACCTCGGCGAGGTAGCCGCTGACGCCGCCTTGCTGAGCCCCGTGAAACGCAGAGTTGGCGACCGCACAGACGGCCGCGGCAGCCCACAGCGTCTGCCATGTTGTGCGCGTCGCTGGCCCCCGGCGCGCCGTGGCTGCATGCCTCTGCGCAGCGCCAGCTGAATGATGCGCCGCCGACTGTGCCAGCTGTGCTGTAGTCACGCCCGGGCTCGCCGCCGTGGCTGACGACTGCGGAGGTGCAATGTTGGGGGGGTATACCGCTGCCGCTGGCGTAGCTGCTGTTGTGCGGCAAGCCGCAGTGGCTGCGGCTGCCACGCCTGGCCCCACGGGCGTGACTGCCGCCGGGGAGGCCGCCGCGCGGGACGTTGCTGCCGTGTGCGCAGCTGCAGGCCCTTCCCCGCCGCTGCTGGCCAGGTCAGCCGCTGCTTGCGGCGCCGCGGCGAGCGGCGCTGCAGCTGCGTGCCGCGTCGCCATGTCTGTGGCCTGGCCTGCGGTGAAGTGCTGCTGAGGCACGGCATCCAGCAGAGCCCCACCTGCTCGCACGCGCATAGAAGCTGCTCAAATGCCGTCATTCAAATTTGCACATGTGCGGTTCAAACCGGCGCGCAGCATCAACATGCGCACGCAGAAGTTACCTGGGCCTGTACCACGCTGCCTTTTGGTCTGCGCGTAGAACCACTTCTGTAAGGCCACCTTGGAGCCGACCTTGCAGAGGGACGCCTTGACGTCCGCGCTGAAGCCTTTCCAGCCGTGCTCTGCATAGGCGCGAAGATGCGGCTGCAGCAGGGAAGCGTCCAAGAACTTCCGCTTCGCAGAACCAGGCCTGCGGCAGCATCACCACGGCTGTTTATCCTGGCTGTCCCCTGTCAGTTTTGAGTTCAAATACGATGTCATGCAGCACCGACTTTAGCAATTTTCCCCTTGCCTGACGTTCTCCTTCTCAGACATCATCGTTTGAAGTCGCTCGGAGCTGTTGAAGACTGGCAACTGGCCTCTGGTGAGCCGTAAGAGGCTAGAAGCGGCCCACAGCCGCTGGCGAGGCAAACCCTACAATATCATCCAGAAAAACAGGCCTTCTCCGTGCTCTCAGGCGCTGTGCAAGTCAGCAGGGAGGGTGCACCGGCTGGAGGGGCCGCACAATGATGCCTTGCAGCTCTGCACAAGCGGGCCCGGGCCAAAACGCAGCATGCAGAGTGCAATTGTGTCGCGAACGTGCAGTGCGCGAAAAATCCGGCCATATTTCGCGACTTTTCTGGGCCAGGTACTTTGGGTTACGTGTGCGCCATGTGATCTTTATGGATGCTCCCCCCTTCTTGATTTAGACGCGAGCTCATCGTCCCTCCTTATGTTGTTGTATCATGACAATTCATATGCTGGCATAGGGTTTGGTGAACTCTCCGGCTAACATTTAACAAGCCATGGCAGCCTAACTGCTGACCTAGGGAGATTGAGGGCGGGCAGATCTGGGCAATTGACCTTCTGCACATCATTCCGCATCGTTTGAGGCTCGCACTGCGACAGTACAATCGTGCAACGTCTACTTTCGGCGTGGGTGGACGAATGCTGTCACGCAGCTGGAAGCCAGGCGCTGAGCACCTGCGATCGTCAGTCGTTCTAATTGCCCTCTGCGTCGCTCTCTACTCGGGATCATCCAGCCATTCTCAGACCCGATCAGGCGCAGCTGTTCATGAGTACACGCAGAAATCCTCGGTGATCAGCCCGCTGTTGAAAAAGATATTCGTGGTGCGCTGTGTGTCGCCCGCGATGTTTCGGAGGCATAGTTGCTTTGTCTCAGGCCCGATGACCCACTGTTTGATATAGAAACCACTTGGCACTCACTAACCGCAGCTGACCTCGCGTGCCAGTGGTTTTCAAACCCTCAAATGCCGTTTCGAAACTTGCAGGGCATTACTTACAACTGGAATGTGCGAAAGTTGGTCTTCCTGAAGCTGACGATCTCCACCATACGGCAGTATGAGACGGCGGTCGACATATGCATCATCACCAATGAGCCTGACAAGGCACGCGAGGTGCTGCACAAGTGGCAGTTCCTATCGACGCGAGTGTGCGAGTTTGACAGCAAAGTGGAGGACGAGCAGTATGCGCTAGTTTGGAAGCACCGGGAGGTGTTCGACAAAGCGCTGTCGTCAGGTGAGGGCTGCTGCACCTGCTTTTCTTGTCAACGTCAAGCGGTCCAACCACGGCACTTCTGTCATGCCGCAGCGCTCTATGCAGCCGCAAACACGCTCCTGACTGACTCTCCGCGACACTGCCCACCCCAGATGCCGGCTACTCCATGTTCATGTACCTGGAGGACGACACGGACGTGCCCTGGGTCGCCATAAAGTCGTGGGCGCTCGACTCCGCGGTCCTGGAGCCGCTGGGGTTTATGCGCGGCCTCGTGCGCACCGAGTTCCACCCAAACGACGGCGTCACGGCGCTGCTGGACGTGGTGCAGCCGCTTAATGTGTCGGAGTGGCAGCGCACGGTGCACGTGACGGTGCCCAAAAGCCGGCGCTGCCGCGTCACCAACAGCGAGGACCGCTACTGGCTGCTCAAGGAGGTGCGTCAATGCGTGGAACGGCAGCGATTGGCTCCCGCGACAGATTCGCACCACGATCCACACAAATCTTGATCAGATACAAGGCGTCATGACCCGTTCCGAGAGTAAATTCGTATGTTTAAAGCAGTTTCCTTTTGCAACCAGGCGCCGGGCGCGTGCGTGCACGAGCACTACATCAGCTTGAGGCAGCCGTTCATGGGCATGTGGCTGGCCACGCGCTCGAAGCTGCAGCGTTTTCGCGCTTCGCCTTACTGGGACAAGAGTGCCGCGCTCGTTGCCGAAAAGCCCGACACTGCAGGCTACGGCCTGGTGCATTGGGGTGCGCCACTTTTTCACCTGTGTGTTCCTTCTGGTTAGTGTCTTTCTGCTCGTGCTCTGCGTGTTTCGCTCTGTCATGTGCCACGTCTCTTGTCTCGCTTTGTCACCCCTGCTCTGGTTGCTCTGCTCTGCTCTGAACTGTGCTTTACACGCGAGGGCTGCACACCCTTGGCTGAAGCAAGGGAGTGCACAAGGTTTGCCGTGGCTGAGGCGTCTTCTTTGTCCGCTTGCAGGCGTTCCGGAGAGGTAAACGCTCCCGCTTTTGCAATGGACCCTCCCCCGGATATCTGAAGCCTTTGCTGTTGCCTTGATGCTTGCCTGAAATGTTGCTTTTTGATGTGTCATTCTTGAAATGCATGTGTCAGCGCAGGTCCACGGGCATGATTCAATTGATTGATGTTCCTGGTGGCTTTTGGAGCTCAAGCGTCGTGCCTTACGACGCCCAAACAGCAACGCTGCTCCCTGTTGCCAACATCGAGCACGAGCGGAATGCCTACACAATTCGAGACGGATTCACGGGGGTTTCTGCAAAGGATGCCCTGTTCAAGTAGTCTATCATGACAGCCTGGGTGTCGGTTTGGAGTGATACTCTGATGCAACATTTTTAGAGCCGCTGCATGCACTGCTGATGCACATGCTGTTCGTTGAAGACAAGAGAGTTCTTTTTTGCACCTAACGAGTCATGATTACCGCCAGCAAGCATGCGGCATTTGCCTGACATAGATACATGCTGCCACTGAACGATGCATGTATGAGATCGATGCACCTAACCTTCCTAAATGCATCCGCAAGAGCTTGACAATTCAGTTTGGTTGGTCATCAGACATGTGCAAGTTCCATTTCCCTTCGGGTTCCTGCAGCTTTTGAGAGTGAAGTCCTGAAACGGCAAGCAGAGGCAGGACACCTGGTCGTGAAACATTCAGTGGAGGAAGGAATGAGGAAGGAAGGAGGTGATGGAAGCCGGCCTTCCTGAACGTGACGGTACATGTAACTAAAATTGCCGCTCAGGTCATTGCAGGCCGGCACGCAAGCCTGCCACTATGTCCAAGTTCCCGCTAGATGCCCGCGCCAAAGGCCTCGGCCATACCCCGCCACGAGTCGTACTCCCTCACGCCGCAGGAGCGTGGCCCGTCCTTCGGCACCAGGTACGCTGCCGACGTGAGCAGCGACCTGAACACCGCCAGGCGGCCAAAGCCGCTGATGGGCGTCAACACGAAATTGTCCGCCAGGCCCAGCAGCCAGTTTTCCGCAACCGCCGACTGCACTGTCTGCGCGCCGCCGCCGCCGTGCGACGCGAGGACGTGGTGCACCGCCGACGCCGCGGGCGTCAGCAGCTTGCCGCCGTAGGCGGCGCGCGCGGCCTCCCGCAGCGGGACTGCGTCCGACACCAGGAACCACGCCGCGGTCTGGCCCGGCAGCAGCCGCGACTCCTCGATCTGCTTCGCACAGTCGAAGTACTGGCGCACACTCTCCAGCAGCTCCGCCCCGGGCTTGCTTTCGCTGAAGACCGCATCGCCGATCCGGATGTGGATGCCGATCTTGAGCACGCCTGGGTCCTGCAGCACCCGCAGCTCCTCGGCGTAGGGTTTGAGAGCCTCCGGGTGCGGCTCGAACAGGTAGTTGAAGGCGCAGCCGAAGGCGGTGTCCGGCCGCAGCCCCATGCGGTACAGGCTGCGCCCTGTGTGCGGGTTGTCGAACAGCTGGAGCGTTCGCCCGTAATGCGTCGCGAACTCGACGTGCGAGAAGTTGCCGCCGATGGCCCGCAGGTCGCCGGCAGAGAACTGGTCGATGACGTCCGCATCATACCTGCAGATGAAACTGTTCTTGGACGTGTGTGTACATCTAATACCCAGTGCCAAGCGAGCAGAAGACACACACGTGCCAGAAACAGTAACATCTATGTTGTCTTCAGGGTTTAGGGATCCATGAGAACATGTGTGCGCTTCTGCCTCAGAAACACATGTGCCAGCGCCAGGGCTGCGGAGGCTGCTGCTCACCACGACTGCTCCTCGGGCGTCAGATTCTCCGGCCGCCCCCGCTCGTCCAGGATGGTGAGCGTCCAGCGCGCCAGGTCTGCGCGGTCGGCAGGCGGCCCGCTGTGACTCCACTTTATGCTTGGCTGCGCGTACCCGTCCTCCAGCCGCATCTCTGGGTGGTACACCTGAGGGGTTGGGAAGTCCGTGAGATTGGTGATTCGACAGGTCCGGCCTCGCTCAGGCTGTGAGCTGTCGGCTCCCCTCAGCCACGGGTCTCCGGGCGACGCGCCTGTGGGGTGCGTGCAACAGCCCCTGGAAACCGCCAGGTCGTGGGATCAGGGTCCATGACGGCTCTTAGGGTTTAGGGTTTGCCTCAAGCAGGCTGCCACGACGGAGCCGTTGGCCCTGGGAGGGGACGCTGTGTTGGTGGCGCAGCTGGCAGCGGAGGCTCAGGCCAACGAGCGTCCCCTTGCAAATTGCGGCAGGTAAACCATTTGTCGCAAGTCCCAAGCTGCACCTATGACTCCACAAAGTCTTCTGCGCCTTGCAAAAATCCTACATAAAGCCCCTGGCAGAAACCCTGTATAAAATCCCTGGCAGGCGCAGTGTGAGAGCAGCTTAATGAGGACGGTGAGGGCGCTGAGGTATAGAATGTCCAAAGATGAGTGGCCGTCACCCGGCTGCAACTTCCTTGTGTTTGCACAGCTGCAAGGCGTGCCAAGTGAGCGCCGCAAACAGTGGCGGCTGTCGCTTGGTCGACCAGTCCTCGAATAGATCGCCAGATGTATGAGTCGATGTCAAGCAAGTTCAGGCTGAGAGTTTTGTCGGATCTGCACCTGCGAGACGGTGCCGATCCAGCTATCGAGGAACTACATCACCCAATGCAGTCGATGCTGACCGCACCTGGAAGGCACGGCCGATAGGCACGGCCGATAGGCAGTGCGGGACAGAAAGATGTTTGGCGGCGCCGATGACCTGGCAATCCTTACACAATCCTGCTGGAAGTCTTCTTGACTCATATCAATCTTGAGGTACTGGCACGGCCCCGAACCAGGCATCGCCAGCCCCTTCAGCTGCGTACCTGGAGCGCAGTCGGGGAGCAGCGCGAACAGGGAGACGGTGTGATGGCGCCGATGAGGTGATAAGTCTCAAATCAACTGGGCTTGATGGCACCTCGATCCTGCACCTGGAACGCGCGGTCGGTGAGCAGCGCGAACAGGAAGACGGTGACGGCGCCGATGAGCGTGTCCGCCAGTCCAGAACTGCTGAAGCCGCGCGCCACGGCGAAACGCTGCGGCGCCCTGCCGCGCAGGATGTCCTGGTGCAGCGCGCTGTAGGCGTCCTGCCAGTTCCCACACTGGTGCCCAAAGGGAACCCGATTCGCTCGGGCGACGGCTTGTGGCTGCTGGGGGCCTGCGCCCCGCATGCACGCATGTTACAAGATCGTCGCTTCGCAGGCCAGTCCGCTTGCCGGCCGAACTGTGTAACGCGATAGCTCCCTTGCATGCGTCTGCCGGCGTCTTCGTCAGCAGATGGCAAATGCACTGAGCGCCGCAAGCTGAACCTCCAGGTGTGTGCCAGTTGAGGTCGACTCTGTCTTCCACTTGGAATCTACACAGGACGCTGCATCGTCATTACCTTTGCTTGCGGCAGCGGGCCGTGTGCTGCCATGCCGAGGAGTGTCATGCGCGAGGAAGACCGCAAAGAGCAGCGCGCAGGCGACGAGCCCAGCGAGTCTAGCGCTGTTGCCATCACAAGGGCTTCTCGGCAGCCGTGCGAGCATGCCTGCGGCGCTGCCCGCACAGCGTCGGGCGCACAGCTGTACCTGGCGCAGTGCTCTTCAAGATAGCTGTCACTCGGCGCGTGTGATGGCTGAAACCTGCGCCTCGCGACTCAAGGCGTTGCACGCCAGCACAGAGGCCATCATTTACTGGAGCTCCACTGCCACAAAGCCGGTCAGCCAAGAGCATCCAACCATACGTTGGGGAACATCTGCAACAGAAGATCGCCTCGCGCGCTGTTATCAGCAAGTAATTTATAGTTCGACTGGTTTGCAATCAGGAAGGACTCCACGACCGCGGATTCAATCTTGACAGTTGCCCCGCCCCAATGACATTACCACTGGTTTGAACTTGTGATTAGAAATGATCAGCCCTACTCGGGGTCGACACTGATGCCAAGTCAGTGCACAGGTCCTTTCTAGACGACGGGCGCCAAACGATAATGTACTTATGCACAGATTGGTTGGCTGCATTTGGCTGCATTCGATGAGGGCCAAGCATCTGCTGTATGTCAGCGGAGCATGAGGAAGTGCAACGGTAGCAGCGGACAGGGGTACGGATATGTACAGAGGGAGGCGATAAGGGATGTCAATTTGTGCCAGGATGTTGATCCGATCTCCTGAGCAGAAAACGGTAATATTTACAGAATGAGACCCTTCTTCATCGTGCAGCGCTGCCGCCGCCGGGAACTCAACCAAGCGGTGCAGACGGCATGCAGCCGGCCCGCTCAGGCGGTCCGGCCGTCCTCGACGACTGGGAACTCGAAGGCGACCTCCTTGCCGGTGAGCTTCCGGTACACCGCGCCGAACGTCTCCAGCTTGTACTCCGTCGTATTGCGGTCCTTCGGGTCCAGGTAGACCTGTTGCAGGGTAGTGTTAGAGGAGGTGTCAACACTGTGGCCATGATGGAAGCAGTCTAATTAAAGGCAGCCAGCGTGCGTCTCACAGATGTCTCTCCGGCAGATGCAAACTTCTCCTCTGCTGCAGCTCGTCATGCAGCTCTTCTGGCGGCCCTTGACGTTGTCACAAAACATGCGCTGCAGACACCGCCAGCGCAGCGGCTTCTTCAGCAGCTGCTGCAGCGGGCAACGAACAGGCGCGATGCGCACAGGGGCCGCTGCTGCGAGGCAGAAAACCAGGGGAAACTGGTGGCCCAATAGATGCTGCGCGCACCTTGAGAACCTTGGAGCCGTCCAGCCTGTAGCGCACGCGCTTGCCCACCACCTCCGTTGGGTAAACCAGGTCCTCCAGGGTGGCCTCGTGCACCTGAGATTAACAAGATTGCAGACCATTGACATGGCGATCGACTCAGGTCAGTCAGCTGATGACATGCCCCGCAGTCGGCACACAAGGTCCTACAGGTGGCGCCGTGTACCCTGCTTTCATGGCAGTTTTTGTCATCCTCAATGCAACGCTTGGTGTGACGCTGTGACGCTGACACTGCAGCCTGATCAGCAGGGGGGGGGCAGTGGCGTTGCCACAAAAGGGACAGCAGGACCGAAGGGACAGCAGGACCGGGGCTCTACTGCTGCCGCGCCGACTGCCCGCTACTGCCCGAGGCTGCTCACCGCTGCGAGGGTTTAGGGTTTAGGGTTTAGGGTTTAGGTCAGCCGGGCGCTGGAGTGGCCCGAGGTGGTGGGGGCCAGAAGGCGGCGGTTGGCGACAAAGACCACCCATGACGTGAGCTGACTCACTTCGCAAAAACACTGTGGGGATGGAGGGCGAGCTCACCGCTGCGAGGGTGCGGCTGCGCAGCCGGGCGCTGGGAGTGGCCCGAGGTGGTGGGGGCCAGAAGGCGGCGGTTGGCGATGATGACCACGTCTTTGCCGCTGAACTTCTTCTCCAGCTCCCGCACCAGACGCTGCTGGATCTTGTGGAACGCCTTCAGCAGCCGGTACGGCACCTGCGCGACGCATGTGAGTAGACGCATGAGTGAATGTACGAGTAAAGTCGTGACACGAACAAGCAAAGGGGTGACCAGGCGCCGGGTCGGCCTCGGAGCGCCTGGCTGCGCTGAAAGCTCGCCATAGCCAGTCCCGTTTGCTAAGGCCTCGCTGTTTGTTCGGCACCCTGCCAGGCTACTGCGTCTCGGATGGGCATGGCGTGATGTTCCCTCGGCTGATGTGCCTGTGGTGCTATCGCTGGCTGCCATCGGCCGGATCCACCACGCCACAACCGCTGTCGTGCAGCGGCCAACCTGCCGAAGTCTTCTCCAGCAGGAGTTTAAGTAAATCTCGCGGCTGCATCGCCGCCAGCCGAGCAATAATGTGTCTTCCGCCGCTACTACTCAGGCTCGCCGCAGCTACCCATGCCGACCAGTAGCCGCTGCCCTCCCAATGCGCTGCTTACGTGACCATGCTGTCAGACGCCGCTGCCGCCGCTGCTGCTGCTCCTGCTGCCTCACCTTTCCGTCTGCAACTGGCACTGTGGCATGCCCACCTACACTCCTGTGCCTGCATCATTGCTGGCATGTCATGTGCGCGCCACAGGAGACTGCGCCGCTGCAGGGGTCACTCACGTGGATGATGATGGCCTTGCGGCCCGACGACACATCCACCTCCGCGGCCGATGTGATGTACAAGTCCCGCAGGTCGCTCTTCAGCTCAGCGTTGGTCGCCTCCAGGTCGAAGAGCGCCTGCAGGAAAGTTTGATGCACAGCCTTCAGCCGCCTGAAGCACCCTGGGGCGGGCACTGATCACCTGCAGGCATCTGCGTAGCATCTCCGCATTGCTTCCCGAGCAGCCAGGGCATCTAGACCCACCTGTGCCACCGACTCCTCGAAGACATCGGGCTCAGCGTTCTTTTCCTTTGCGATCTTCTTGCGGGCGGTGAACATGGTGAACAGCAACCTGCGCAACAGCAACAAGCTTATGACCACCGTGGGCTGCCATTTGTCTGCCCTAGTGTCCGCAACCGTGCTGAGCAGCCCCCATTCAGCACACTGCTCCAGCCAGCAAACAGCAGCCAGGGCCTCCAGGCGGCGCCTCACCCGCGCGCAGCGGTGCTGGCCTCGGTCTAGTTGACTGCGAGGCCCAGCGTCACAGCCGTCAGCACTGTTGCCGCGGTGAAAGAGGCAGAGTGCATCCTCGCCGCCTGCACTTGGCAGCGAAATGTAGGGTTTAGAGTCCAGGGCACTTTGAGATCCATCTGCGCTTCCTACCAACTACGTCAGTACGCCGAGCGATCAACAGTCATTTGCCAGCATCTGAGGCAGGAATACGCTGACGGCTTTAGCGGCACATGGGGGATCGGAGCCACAAGATGCTGTGCTAACAGCTTTGTATGCATGTGCTGCAAGCAGCTAGTGCTGCCACCACTTGACGCTGATTCTGCGCAGGGCGAGGCGAAAGAGCAAGAAGAGGCGGGGCAACAGGCGCAGGCGGATGCACAGGCGGCGCGCGGGCAGCTCGCTGCATGACTGCGGAGCTCGCAGCGGCCAGGGAGTCCGGCGCGCAGGCGCAGCAGCGCATCTCCGCGGTGAGCGTTTTCTCTTCCCGGCCCCCCACGTGCTCTGCGCTGCACATAGATCCAATAGCCAGGAAGCGCTGGTCTCTACCATCATGTTTTTATGGACGCGGTCAGTTTTCTGCATTGGCTTGCACATCCAGTCTGCAAACCGTACATTCTGCACCACGGCAGGCCGAGGAGCGGGCGCGGCGGGCAGTCGCCGAGAGCGACCCACTTTCCTATAGCCTTTTATCTTGTTGCTGAGATTCATTCACCTGAACCTCAGATGCCTCTTGCTCGAACTTTCACCATCTGCTGCCAGGCCGAGGAGCGGGCGCGGCGGGCGGACGCGGCCGTGAGCGACCTGCCAGCTGGCGGCGGCACGGGAGCGCGCCGAGGGCACAACGCCGCACTCGACCGCCGCGCTCGAGGCGCAGGCCGCGCGGCTGGGTGAGGCGCTGCAAGAAGCATGCGCCCGCGCCGCAGACGCAGAGCGCAGCGCCCGGTGTGTTATATCCCTTTGTCAGAATCCGTCGTGAAGCCAGAATTCGATTCAGTCCAGCAGCCGAGATGTTTTCACTCTGTCAATCGCTAGCTATCTCGCGTCTGTGGCTGTTGCTGGCCGCTCCGAGTGTGGCTGCGGTCTTTCCAGCCGGGGGCTTTCTAGGTTATTGGGCTGTCCATCGCATTCAGCCTCAAATGCTCATCTCCCTGGTAACGTAACGACCTTGTTGGGACCGCTTCAGCGAGCGCTGGGGCTGAACAGTTGCTGCCCCTTTACAGGTCGTGGGAGGCGAAGTGGGAGGCCGCACCGGCCGAAGCTCACCATGCGCCGGTCAAGGCGGATGCGGCAGAGGCGCGCGCGGAGCACTGGGCCCGCGCTGCGGCCTTGCCGACGATGAGTCCCCCATCACAGATGTGCGATGCGCCAAATGGGCACATCAGATTTGTCACCATGACTGAAACCTGGACATGCCACTTCGCACTCTGTTCAAAAAGCGACGCTGCTCGTGGATGTCAGCAGGTATATCGTCTGCATGTTTCGTGCTGCCTCAATACATATGAAATGCAGAGATGATCACTGATGCATTCCCGAGGGAAACTGGGTTTGTGTTCAGGACTCTGCTGCGCGCTCCACCCACATGCTGCCGCCCGCGGCACTGGCGGGCAGCGCCCTGCGCGGCAGCGGCGCCGCAGGCGACCCCCACAGCCGGAGCAGCGGCGGCGTGGCTGAGGCAGCGGCTGAGGCAGACGGGCTGGAGGCACCTTTTCGCTGGGGGGGCATCTGCCTCCTGGCAGGGGCAGGACGAGGAGCGAGCCAGCTGGCAGATTGCAGCGAATGCACCGCAGGCAGCAGTGCATTACAACGTTGTCATGAACTGCTGCTTGCTTGCTTCCCTTGAAGCCGACAGGGGACTTAGGTGTGGCATGATGAGTTTCGGTACAGGGCGCGGAAAAGTGTGCGTGACTAAGCGGAACTTTACAACTTCGCATCGAACGCGCACGCAAGTGTCATGTTTGCAGCAGAGCATGCGCATCGATATCACATTGCATAGTGAAGTTTTTTCAATCGTCAGGCGAGGCTGCGCTTGCTGTTTGAAAGCAAAGGCTTCAGATTGCACGGTCAGACACACACCGTCATGCCCGCAGACGCTGCCCTTCCGATCGAAATCAGCTAGAGAGCTTCGTCACAGTGTTCTCCGCCATTGCGCTGGCTGCATTCATACGGCTGTGCTGCCGCAAAATTCCAGCTACGCAGCAGCGCCGCATAGGCTGGTCGGTCTTGCAGTTCCGATCTGTCTCGGCCGCCACAGGTCGGCAGGCCGTGACCTTGACCAGGTCATTCTGAGACGCCCTCCTTGCCAGGCGCCTCTGTGGGCGCGGCCGGCAAGAGCAACCAGGGGCAGCACTCACCCGCCGATGCGGCGGAGCATCTGACAGCAGCAGCATGGGAAACTGCTGCAGCAGCAGCAGCCCCGCGACGTCCGGCGGCCACTCTAGATACGAGCGGCAGAAGACGCAGAGCGGCGGCGGCGATGCGCCCAGAACACTAGCATTTGCGCTCAATCGGCAGGAGGGGACACCGTCCAGGTTGCACCGCCTGTCTCTCAACAGTGAACTTGCTATCGGATGGATAGTGTACGACTGCAAAGCCTGCGATCTGAAGGCACACCTCCGAGCATAGCGCGCCCGCGCAAAGATCTCCTGCTTTCGCTCTGTCCATTGTGCAAACGGTGACCAACTCAAACTGAGCGCCATGTGCTCCCCCCCGTTGCCGCAGCAAGCTTCGCACAGGCGCTAAGGTCCGCGACGTGTACAAGCTAGGCAAGACGCTCGGCACTGGCGGTGAGGGTAACTTGCCGGCATGCTGTCTGACATTGCATTTGTGGGCCCCATGCCGCACATCCTGTGGGTCAAATTCCCCTCCGCAACAGCATCAGCTACCTGCGAGCTGCTGAGCATAACCCGCTTCACAGCTGTGCATTCTCTGGCCATCGAGGTGTCGCGACCTCCTGCAGGCTTCTCCGTCGTGAAGCTGGCGACGGAGAAGGAGACGGGGGCGCACTTCGCGTGCAAGATCATGGCGCTGCCGGCGATCGGCTCCCGCACGGGCGACGGCGAGTCCACTCGGGAGGACATTTTCAAGGAGATCGAGATCCTGGTGGGGCTGAACAACGTCAACGTCGTGTATCTGAAGGAGTACTTCCAGGAGGCTGAGAAGGTAAGGGCTCAGCGTGATTATCGGCGCAGTGTTTGGGGGGTGTTTTGAGGCGCGGCCCTGCTGGAGGCGCGGCGCTGGAGCAGGGCTCCCAAGCAGCTGGGTCAGAAGCCCCCCGAGAGAAAAGACACCCCTGCGCATTCTTGCACCGCAGGTGTATCTGATCATGGAGCTGCTGAGGAGCGGCAAGCTGCTGGCGGCTGTGCTGACGATCTTCTCTCAAGATATGGATTCCAAGGCAGCACGGCAAGTCATCCTGCCGCGCAGGTACCTGCTCGTGGAGCTTCTGACGAGTGGCGAGCTGCTGGGGCGGTGCTGGAGAAGGCCCTGCTGAACTGTGTTAAACCCTCCAAACAGCGCTTCAAACCCCGAAGACTCCCTGCTCCGCAACCTACAGAAACGCTTTGTGCTGCGCAGGTGTACCTGCTCATGGAGCTGCAGGCAAGGGGCGAGCTGCTGGGGCGGTGCTGGAGAAGGGCTCCTGCTGAAGGGCTGCTGAAGGGCTCCTGCTGAAGGGCTCCTATTGAACTGTGTTAAACCCTCAAAACAGCGCTTCCTCAAACCCCGAAGACCCCTGCTCCGCAACCTACAGAAACGCTTCGTGCTGCGTAGGTGTACCTGCTCATGGAGCTGCTGACAGGCGGCGAGCTGCTGGACGCGGTGCTGGAGAAGGGCTCCTACTCCGAAGCCGACGCGCGCCTGTGCTTCATCCAGCTGCTGCGCGGCGTCGCCTACCTACACTCCCAGTGCGCCTCTGACAGCTCGCTCTCGAAAAACCCGTCAGATGCCGCACGTGCACCCGCGCCTGTGCTTCGTCCAGCTGCTGCGCGGCTGCCTACCTACACTCCTAGTGCGCATTTGCAAATGACACCTGCGCACCTCGGCTGAAACTAGCAAATCTGGGTGCGAGCCATCTGGCTCGGGTGGGGTGGTCAGTCAGCACGCGACATATATTGTACAGCACCGCCATTTTGTTGTCTTGTTTGGTTCTCCCCAGCAGCCGGCACAGACGCTCGGCACTGGACAGCTGCCAGTGGCTCAGTTTTAGCTGACCTGCGGCGCTGCCAGCTGGCGCAGGGGCGTCGCGCATCGGGACCTCAAATTGGAGAACCTGCTGCTGGCCAGCCCCGAGGACATCACCGACATCAAGGTGCCCTGCCCTTTCCTGTTTATTCACCTAAACCCTAAACTTTAAACCCTAAACCCTCAACCCTCAAAGTTGAGAACCTAGTTGCTGAGATTTCACTGCGCAACTCGGAGTTCTTTGGATGTTGCCGCGTGAAGTGCGCCAAGCACCTCAGGCTCGCGTGCTGCTGCAGAGAAGCTTGAGGCTTCTACGGTGTAGCTGCGCTGCGCGGTCGCGAGCAGAACACTCACTCATGCTGCTGCAGGCGGCGGGCTTTGGGCTGGCGGAGAAGACGGAGCCTGCATATCGTCAACACATTGACAATGCGCCGCTGCGCCTTTTCACCTCTCAGCCCCGCACATTCTTCTTGTGCCAACGGCAAGGTGGCGGACTGTGGGCTTGCGGAGAAGACGGAGCGCTGACGCGCCAATCAGACATGCGCTACTGGACCTTCTTTCCAGCTACCGGCCTCCTCCAGGCACTCTTATGCCCCGACACATGTTTCGACGCCATACAGGTGGCGGATTTCGGGCTGGCGGAAAAGACGGAGCTGGGCGGTACCATGACCACCATCTGCGGCACGCCGCAGTATGTGGCGCCGGAAGTCATCCAGGTGTGACGACCGGCTGTCGCAGCAACGGCCTCAGCAGGCAGGCAGGCAGCCACAGAACACACGTCGAACGGGCGCAAGCATTGCTGATTGTGGTGCCATCATGTGCATCTGAAAATCCCGTGGTGCAGCACCTGACGAGCACGCCAGGTGCCTGAGATGCAGCGCCCCCCTAACGCCTGCAGACGGGGCCGGGCGTGAAGTACACACACACAGCGGACATGTGGTCCGCCGGCGTCATCCTGTTTGTGCTGCTGGGTGGGTACCCGCCCTTCTACGACGAGCACGAGCCGACGCTGTTCGACCTCATCCGCAAGGGGCAGCTGCGCTTCGACGACCCCGTCTGGAACGCTGTGTCCGACGGGCGCGCGCGTTGCACCGTCTCTTTTGAGGCCCAAAACATATTCAGCGAAACCTTGTGCTGCCCGCTGCCGGTGCTCACAAGACCGCCTGCTCAAACGTCAAGCAGGTGGCCTTGCTGCCTTAGGGTTTAGGGTTTAGGGTGCGGTGGGTTGTGGCAGACGCTGTCACCTGCGGGTTTGCTGTTTGTTTCTGTCAGCAATGCGCTAGGAGGATGTTGCATCAAGGGGTGAATGGTTGTTCCAGCTTGCAGATGTGCAGGCGTGCTGTCCGCGCGGCCATCACAGGCCTCGGGTGTCCCGCTCGGCAACCGCCCCTCTAAACTCTGCAGCCTTTGACCCAAGATAAACTAATTCTAATCTCCGCAGCGCGAAGGACCTCATAGCCAAGCTGCTGGTGACGGACCCGGCCAAGCGGGTCAGTGCAGAGGACGCGCTGCGGCACCGCTGGATCAACGCGCCGCTGACGCGGGACGCCTCGCTGCACCTGACGCGCGAGAACATGCGGCGGACGCTCAACAAGCGCCGCTTCAAGGTGCGGCCTCGGACCCTAAACCCTAAACCCTCGGACCCTTTCGGGGAGACAATGCCCGCTTAGGAAGACAAAGCCAGCCTGCCGCTGACACCGGCGGCGGCGTGCTGGTGCTGGGGGCTTGATGCTGTGGTATCAGTGGCGTCTGTCATGCGCATCGGCGCTCGTGTGAAGAGGTGCAGTTGCAGCAATACACAGGAGGCGCGGTCGACCTGAAAACCTGTCTGCTGAGCTGAGCTTGCTGAGCCTGTCATGCTCGCGCCGCAGGGCGCTGTACACACTGTGATCGCGCAGAACAGGCTGCAGGCGGTGCACAGGGACGTCGTCGCAGGGAAGCTGCAGACGCACTCCCTCATACCGGAGAACGGCGAAGGCATCAGGTGAGGCTCGCCAGGAAGTGCTGCTTGACCAGAACTTGGCCCGCATGCAGATCTTGCTTGCACATCTTGCTGAGCTCAATGGCAAAGTGGCCATGGCACCTAAACCCTAAATCCTAAACCCAAAAGCTGATCCGCCTTCACTATTCGAACAGACATGCGACCGCCGCAGCAGCGCGCTTGGAGGAGAGCCTACGAACACAGTCGCAGACGCAGTGACGGCGCAAAAGTAGTTGCAGGAGTGCAGGCGGGGCGGTGGGTTCAAGCGCTGGAGCTAGCACATTTTCAGAGAGGCTCAAGACATTGATTTGATCGTCTGAACAGCTGGCTGCAGCAGCAGCTGCAGGGCCACAGTACCAACACGCGCTAGGGCTATCAGATTCTGAGAGTGCAGGGACCCGCGGCTTTGATTTGATCGTTCTGCGAAGCTGCGGCGGCACTTGTGGGGGGCGTTGCAGCGCGCAGCGACCTGTACATATCTAGCCGAGATAATCTCCATTTTGAGGCTGCTTTCTTCCAAAAACATGTTGTTCGAGGTGGGAGACCGTGTGCACGGCAGCAAATGGTTTCCGGCAGGGCTCCAACTGCGACCCTTTCGTAATGCGATTTCGAGTCGCACATCTTACCCGCTCGATATCGGCAACTCGCACTCGACCGACCGCCGAGCAAATGTACGGCAGTCAAGTGTCTGCAATTATGACACAATTACCCCAGTTGTCAGGCAAAGCAAAGTGCCCCCAGGCAGGACACCCGACTCATTCTGAAGGGACCACATTCGCCCGCCACTAGACTGAGTGCTGGCCCTACCCGACAGCTCGCCTTGCGGTAGCGGCCGCGCTCACTGCCATGGATGTCCTGCCGCTCCGCAGAGCACCGCTGTTCGTGACGCCATTAGGTGGTGGCCATCGCTCAAGCGGTCGGCCTTCAAGCCTTCTTCCCCATTGCGCACACAGCGATACAGCCACGGCCTGCACCCCTGGCTTTTGCTTTGAGCAGCATTTCCGCTGTTGGTCGTCTTCCCAGGCTTGCCGCCACTCTAAGGAGCCTTAGCGTCATAGCTACCTCTGTAGTGTTCATGCACTGACGAGTCAAGGATGTCACGCCGTAAAAGGATCAATGCCGCTGCTTTGCACTGCTCAAGTTCCGGGCAAGCTTGAACAGCCGGGCACACATGACTGATTTGGCGCTTCTGTGGCGCAGTTCCGAGGTTGTAGGTGTCAGGCTGACGGAAACACGCCGCAAAAAGGGAACTGGGTACCTATGCAGCTGATTGGTGCGAATGGAATTGGTCTCTAGCGTCAGCATCTTTACACGTCTTGATATCTGCACAGACACCAAGCTCTGCCGGCACAGACGCAAACAGTGGCAAACCACCCCGCTCAGTTCATGACCCGGATGAGGTTGTTGATGTACTGCTCGCGGTTGCCCGCCTGGCCGCCCTCGATGAAGTGCAGCCGCTTCTTGTCCACACCACCCTGCGCGGCAGACAGTTGATGGGATTTAAAAATGCAAGCGGTGTTCCCAAGTGCCAAAGCCTCAGAAGATGGGTGAGAGCAGAAGACGGCAGGTGCAGCATGTGAGTGCACCAGCCCAGCAGCTTCAGCCGCGACAGGGATGAACAAAGAGGCAGAGGGCGGGGCAGGAATGCAGCACAAGGGGCAGTTAAAAGGGATGCAGCACAAGGGGCAGTTGAAAGGGCTGCAGCACAAGGGGCAGTTGAAAGGGATGCAGCATAATGGCAGTCAGGGAGTGCACCTTGGGCGCCGACAGCTTGAAGGGCCACAGGAAGTTGGTGGCGGCCTTGAAGTTGGGGCCGACCGTGAAGATCTCGTGCACCAGGTCCTCTGTGCAGATGATGTTGTGCTTGCCCAGGCTCTGCAGCACACAACGGTAACAAGGCGTGAACAGCAACGTCGGTGGCTGGGCCCAAGGATTGTGCGTCTGCTGCAGCGGTGACTGACGCGAAAGCAGCAGCAGCAGCAGCCGCTCGGTAGCAAGCTGGAATTTCCGCTGCCTCACATGGGGCCTGCAGGTGAACGCCCAGGCAGCCGAGCTTGCAACGCCGCGCATGCATCCAGACATCCGCAAACTCCTGCTTGCAGCAGGGCCGTGGGGAGCGACGGAAGCAGGAAGGAAGCGGGAAGAACGCAGCCGCGCACCTGCTCAATGATGGAGTTGTCCGTGAGCGGGATGCGGTTCTTGTTGACCTTGCCGTAGCCGCGCTTGTAGACCAGCTCCCGCACCGTCTTCAGGTTGGGGTAGCCCCACGTGATGTATGGCTCCACTCGGCGCAGCATGTTCACAGTGGCCTTGTTCACCTGCGGGGGCGGACGGTTTCGGGCATGAGCAGCACCTGTGCAGACGTCCGTTTGGCCGGACGTCCGATTGCGCAGACCTCCACAAGCACATGCTGTTCGGTACACATGATCACCCTGAAGCAATGCTACGCAGAAGCGACACTAGAGGCTGGATCAGCGACTTTGAGTGCGCTGCACCAGTTCTACTCGTATCTGCGAGAAGCTGTGCGGATCTTCCAGCCGAGCTTCGTACACGCAACTCTCTGTCCGATGCAGACAGGCTGACAAAATCACCTTCACGAACACGCCGTTGTGGATCTGCCGCAGCCGAAGCAGCTGGAGGATCTTCCGCGACTGTTGCAGAGCAGACCAAGCAATACCATGAATATGTGGAATCTAGGGTGGTTATTGTAGAGAGCAGACCAAGCAACGCCACATCAGGAGGCGCAGATGCTCACGACCATCTTCGGATTATTTACTTGCATGCAAGATGCAGCAAGTCTGACGTGAGGGACATGTGTTTGCCAGGTATGATTAGTGCGTCTGTCTGTCGCTCACCACTGCGTTTCTGCAACGATGAGCCCAAACACCTGCAGAAGGTACTGCACACAAGTACCATGGCAAAACCCTGTAAGTCCCACCTTGGGGTGCATGTCGTTGATACCGCGGATGCGGACCACGAACACCAGCTTCGCCTCGTCCTCGACGTAGAAGCCGCGGCCCTTCTTCGCCTCCCGCCGAAGGCGAATCTTGTCCGACTCCTGCGGTTTTTTATTTTTAAAAAATGAATTTCTAGCGCCGCAGCGTGACCGCTCAAGCGCCGATCATGCATATGCACAGTGGCACTGTGATGCGACGCCAGCATGCGGACGTGCTGGGAGCTTGTCCAAGCTTTGCGGCCGCGGGCAGGTCGGTGCCGGCTGCGCCGAGCTGCACCCAGCTGCGCCAAGCGCACCGGCGGCTGTGCCGTCTGCAGCCGCACCCGCCTCGCCGCTGTCGCTGGCGTTCCTGCTGATTGTGGCCGGCTGCACGCCTGCTGGCGACTCTGGCACGAGTTCTCAGCGCTGCTGCCGTCGCGCGTGTTGCTCCTTGCCGTTCGCTGAGGTTGCCACACGGCTGCTGCTGCTCATAGCATCCTGCTGCCGCCCCTGCCCCGCCAGGCTGCTGCCAAGCCTCGGCCTGGCTGCTGCAGCGAGCAAACTGGAAAGTGCAGGCCGATTTCAACGTTTCAGCAGCAGCTCACCTGTGAGCGGTACTCCTTGGCATACGCCTCTGCCCGCTTGAAGACCTCCCTCCGAGTGGACTTCACCTTCAGCTGCTTCTGCGCCGCGGCATCGGCCCGCTTGGCGGCCCAGTCATCGGCCCTGTTACGATGGACATACAGCACGTTCAAGCAGCGCCCTGGCGCAGCTTGCTGGGAACTGAGCAAGAAGTGTACACACATCAGCCAACCACAGCTGGATTCGCCCTGAGCAACGTGCCCACCTCCTGCGCTTCTTGAGCACGCTCTCGGGTACGGCAGCAGGCGGCGCCATGGTGACACGCCTCACAGGAAACGCAAAAAGGAGCGAGCAACGCAGTCGCCTGCTGCTGAAATTGCCAAAACCCGGCGGCGGGACTCTCATAGGGGGGAACCGGCTCACTTTGCAAAAGTTTGGCCACTACACCGGGGCTGCAGCCGGCAATGCAAGCTCCCACGACATCTTAGACAGATCAGCCATCTGACAGATCGCTGATCGGGTCAGCCTGCCGCCCAGCCAGTCACTGAGGTTCCAGCAGCTCACGGCGATGCTATAGACAAGGCTTGATCGACCGAAGGCAGCAGGAGCTGTTGGGTCCTGAGGGCTCTGCCATACAGTCTGCGGCGGCGCGCACAATGTTCTGCGCAAGTGAGTGCGCTTACAGCTCAGCGTCAGGGCATGAGCTGCTGGCTCGATGCTCACTGCTTTGTTGCAACAGGAAGGACACGCTCTCTCGCGGCCTGTGCACCTTGCTGCGCATGCGGGAGGCTGCGGTTCGTGCACATTTGCACGCGCAAGGCACAATCTATGACCTTGTGCAAAATGACGAGCCGTGCGCTGATTTGGCGCAGTCTCCGGCGGCGTTCCAGAGGAGCCAGTCTGCACAGCCGATGGCCACGTGTTTGAGAGGCGCCTGATCGAGAAGCACCTCGAGGTGGGGCGGCGGCCCCCTTGCTGTCTGCGTGGACTGCCTTCAGTACATCCTGTGCAACAGTTGGCGCGCAAATGTGCAAATGCAGCAAGTAATGGAATGGGCACCGCAGGAGACCGGCAGGCATCCCTTGACGGGAGATGATCTGAAGAAGGAGGACCTCATCTACCTGAAGTCGAACAAGGTGGCCCCACTATGCCGATGCAGCTGAACTGCAGGTGTCATGCTGCACAGCAGTGCAGATATATTTCACATCTGTACTTATACTTGGCCAGCTGTGGGATCACGTCTCACAAGCGATGTGTCCAACGCGCAGACTGTCAAACCCAGGCCGTCTCCGGCCACCAGCATTCCCGGCCTGCTGGGACTCTTCCACAATGTGCGTCCTCGTTCCCGCAATGCAGAGCTTCTCAGTGCGACCGAGGCAGATGGCACCGACTTTCTGCAGTCTTGTCTGTCAGGTTTGCTGCAGCCAGCACCGTCGCCTTCCTGCCGACACCAGATCCACCCCTTCAATCAGCAGGCCATTTCTGACCCCTGCAGGAGTGGGACTCGCTCATGCTGGAGACGCACTCGCTGCAGCAGTCGCTGAACGGCGCGCGGCAAGAGTTGGCGCACGCGCTGTACCAGCACGACGCCGCCTGCCGCGTCATCGCCCGGCTGCTGCGGGTCTGTCATGCTTTCCCAGCCTGCAGCCATGTCTCAGAGGGTGGCGATTGGCCTTTGCGGCGGCATTTAGGGTTTTAGGGACCTGTCTGGAGTCGCCGCGAGCTGCCGCAACGTGCCGGAGGAGGGGGCCTGACGTCTGCCGCTCGTACAAACTCTTCAAGCACTGTCCGCAGGAGCGGGATGAGGCGCGGGCGGCTCTGGAGACAGCGGCTGCGGCTGCGCCGGTGGCCAATGGCAAGCGCGCCGCCGACGAGGACATCGAGCAGCCCACGAAGAAGGTAATACTCCTGCTGATCCTATTCTTTCATGGGCGAATGGCTGATACCCAGCATCGTCCAGCAGTTCGATGCGGGGACTCGCTCTGCCAAAAGCCTGCAGAAGAGTGATTCCTCACAGTTTTTCACCATGTGCACATCCTCACTGGGAGGACTGCAGCCAGCAGCGACGGCAGACAGAGGTCTGATCCTCGTCGGCGTTTCGTCAAGGCACCCGCACTGGGCAGCTTTCGTTTCTTCTTCCGTCCATGTGTTACGAATAAGTCTTCACAAGGCACAGGCGTTGGCAAGGGTTTAGGGTTCCCCTGGCAGGGCGAGGGCAGCGGTCCACGCCAAGGCGGTGGGAAAGAGCAGGCGCTTAAACTCTAAACCCTAGACCCCAAAGCTTTGTCTTCTTGGCCGAAAGCTTTGTTGTCTCTATCTCTAAGACACATCCGCGTCGCAGGCGAGGGCAGCTGGCATCACGGAGGAGATCGTGAAGGCGATGACGGAGTGCAGCATGAAGCTCTCTCAGGGGCGTAAGAAGCGCGCGCCACCACCGGGCCTCGCCTCCCCCGACGACCTGGCCTCCTTCCAGCTGCTCGGCGCGCAGCCGCTGCACAAGACCGGCAAGGTGCCTGTTTTCCAGTCGCAAGACAGGAGCTACTTTGGACTGCAGCCTACCCACAGTCGCAGAGTCACGCGCTGCAGAGATACCACTTGGCAGCCACCTCGGGCTGCTCTGATGATTCAGCCGCACCTGCAGTCGTCAGAGCTTTGCGGAGCAGCCTTTTGCGGATGTCGCGGCTGACCTGAGATGCGTGAAACCCTAAACCCTAAACCTCACGCGTCTTCAGGGAGGCATCAAGGCCATTGACACCAGCCCGGCGGGCAGCGCGGTGGTGGCGACGGCCGGCGGCGACGGCGTGGTTGCTGTGTACGATTCTGGGGCCGGCCGTCTGTTGTCGGAGCTGCGCGGCCACACGAAGAAGGTCAATGGTGAGCACGCGCCTCTGCCCGCCTTTGATCATGGAGCGCCTCGTTCAAACTCCTCGATGAGACGCAGCGAGAACATGCAAGACCCCGCGAGAACACGCGGCACGAAGTTCGCGGGGCCAGCCCCAACCCTCCTGCGCGGTCCGGCTGCTGACTTGCTGTCGGGCTGCGGCCTGGGTGCCCTAGGGTTTAGGGTTTAACCCTAAGCCCAGCATACCTCCCAAGCCCAGCAGTGCTGCTGCATCGGCCCGCCTGTGATGGTGCCTACACATGTCTGCTGATGCGTGCTGGATGACAATCCCGCCTGGCTGCTGACGAGCCTCCTCCATCCCTTTCGCTCCGCAGACGTCAAATTCTTTGGCAGCCAGGACGTGCTGATCAGCGCCAGCAGCGACCACACCGCCCGCATCTGGCGCGCGGGCGAGGACGGCGCCATGTCCGCCGCCGCGGTCCTGAAGACGCACAGCGCGGAGGTGTTGCTCCTTTAGGGCTTAGGGTTCAAGTTTAGTGTTGCTCCTGCTCAGCAATCTTCTTTGTTGGTGCCCGACCAGTCGGCCTGCTGCCGCGGTGCTTCCATACACACACACGCAGAGCACCCAGGTCCTTGCATGTCAGTCTGGCTGCTGCAACGCCCGGTGTCCACAATGTGCAGTCACTGTCACTCGTCTCAGCTGCACTCACGTCCGCCTGCAAGCCTCCAACCCCGTGAGGTTTTCGTCCGCACCCCACGCAGGTCACGGCGGTCACGGCGCACCCCACCCACCAGTACTTCGTCACCGCGTCGATGGACAAGACGTGGGCCTTCTACGACGCGGCCACCGCGACGTGCCTAGTGCAGGTGGGGCTGTCTAGGAAACCCTAAAGGGGCTGTCTAAAGGGGCTGTCTAAAGGGGCTGTCTAAAGGGGCTGTCTAGGAAACCCTAAACCTCCCCTTGCCCTGGTGTGCCCTGGCAGTGCCTCTGCTGCAGCGGGCGGCGTTGAACCCTAAACCCTAAACCCTTGCGGACTCTTAGCACAAGGGCACTGTGGCTGAGGCCGAGCATTAAGAACCCTGAACAACGTCTAGCTAAGAACCCGGAACGGTGTCTAGCTAAGAATCTAGAACGATGTCTAGCGATGAGCTGTCCATGCTGGACACATGGGCTGCTCTCGGCAGGTGTCGGGCGCGCAGTTTCGTGCCGCGCAACCGCGCCTCGGAGACTCTTACTCGAGGCGTCTCAGTTCGATTACCTCGCAACAGAAGGGCTGCTCTCGGCAGGAGTCGGACGCGCAGTTGTGCTGCGGGATATTGGAGACTCCTACTCGAAGCGGCTCAATTTGATTACCGCGCAATGAACTGTGTTGCAGGTGTCGGATGCGGAACTGGACTGCGGCATAACGAGCGCGGCGTTCCACCCCGACGGCGTCATCCTGGGCACCGGCTGCAACGACAACATGGTCCGCGTTTGGGAGGTTCGGCAGCAGAAGGTGCGATCCCGCTTCTGCGCGCAGGTTTCCTTTGGCGATTTGGACAAAAAATGAAAACAAACTTCTCATTTTTGATAGCGCTCATGGGCCTCTGTGATCCTTGCCTGCAACATCCAGCAGACGAAACCAGCACGCAA